>OLHV01000086.1_pt1 | contig 48545 bp, 37 predicted proteins | sample 1609391 | NCBI WGS metagenome assembly OLHV01 (sample SAMN05416805, study PRJEB24817) | seawater metagenome | isolation source: Sea water | place: Canada:Atlantic | collected 2013-07 | reverse complement strand
AAGGTAATGTTGATCAAATTTATGACATTGCCATTTTAAATAACACCTGCTTTCCGGAAGTGATTGAACCCAGTCATCCGAGAATGCGAAATCATTTTTGCCACCCAGGACTCACCACCTGAAGGACTTTCCATGGATAAGAAGCTCCCAACTCATCGCCCCAAAACGCTGAACGCGTTAAAAGCGGTACTGCCAATAATGGCGATGGCGGCACCACTTGCCAATGCGTCGATACGCCCTGCGAGTATTTCCCGTAACGGGCTAAATACGCGAGCGGCGATCTCTCAATATGAGAAAGCGGACACCGAGCAAAAAAGCCAAGCATTTGGGGCTTTTGGGAATAGTCATTATGTACAGCCAGCATCTCGACAAGTTGACTCTGAGGCTTTGGCTTTTTTGAGTGAAAACAACTTTCTTGCGGGTGGCGAGAGTGTGGTTGGTGATACCTCGGGTGATATTAGCGGACTGACCGGTCGTAAGAGCTTCTTGAGCTGTGTGACTGCAGGCGGAGCGCCTGCTTATTATACGACGGGTGATCCAATTATTAGTGACAGTATCTGTACGATTCTAGGATACACATGGACAAGCGGAGATAACTTACCGCCGGTTTTCCCTAAGGATAATCCCGGCGTATTTCTTACGGATATTTCATTAGCCGTGGGGGGGAATATTACGCTGGATTTTGAAATTGAAGATCCCCCGATTACTGGCGCAAATTATTTAGACGTTATTAATGTCACGGTCACATCCGACAATCAAAGTGCAATTCGTAATGCCGATATTAGTGTTACTCGCGACCCCGGTACTTCTCCAGGGAACTTATTTTATCTGACGATTGCCAACGTGGTTGGGCAGGGTGGCGCCAACATTACGGTGACGGCCACAGATGACAGAAACAACTCAGCTACTGATACTTTTTTTGTGAATACCGGTGCTGTTCCGGTGATGGCGAATCCACCGATTAGCATCACCGTCTTGGAAGATTCTGGCAGTAATGCGGTTAATGTTTCTAATTTTGCAACGGCGGATTCCGACTCTGGCCAGACGTTAACTTGGTCCGCCTCTGGCGGTTCAAAGGGCACGCCACAAGCTTCCGGGACGGCTTCTACTCCTACCACCAATGCCACGCCAACCTCCGTCACTTATACGCCTCAACTAAATGCTAATGGCAGTGACAACTTTGGTGTGTTGGTGAGTGATGGCACTAACATCGATAGCCGTTTTGTGAACGTGACGATTACCCCGGTTAACGACGAACCCACAATTTCCTCGCTAGCTAATCAGACATTCAACGGTGTGGGGGGAAGCGCTCAAACGGTGGTTGGATTTGCGTCTATGTCGAGTGCTGGCGGCGGTGCGGATGAAAATACGCAAACCGTTTTGGGTTATTTGGTCAGCGAAGTGTCTGATCCAAGCGGCGTCATTACATCGGTCAGTATCGCGAGTAATGGCACACTGACATACACCCCAACAGCGAACGTTGAAGGCGTTGCCACGATTCAGGCGCAAGTGCGTGATAGCGGGGGCGTGACGAATGGCGGTGATGACCTTTCGCAGCTCAAGACTTTTACTATCACGGTTGATACCTTGGCGCCCAGTCTTTCAGAAGTCACCGCCGTGACCAGCCCAACCAATGATCCGACGCCAGACGTGACGATTTACATCAGTCAGGCGGGTACGTTAGCGGTTGGCGGCTCTTGTGGCAGTGCCAGTGAGGGGGCGATTGCGGCGGGTAATCAAACGATTACCCTGACTCAACCGGACAACAGCACGCCGTTTGTCGATGGCACCTACAGTGACTGTACTGTCACCGTCACGGATGCCAACGGTAACGCCAGCAGTGCGTTGACATTAAGCGCTTTCCAAATTCAGCTGGATGCGATTCCGCCAACGGTTACTCAGGTGACCGCTCCTGTTGCTGATACTTATATGACAGGCGAAACGTTGAGCTTCACGCTGACTGCAAATGAAGTATTAACGGTTGATACGGCAAGCGGTACGCCAGCGTTAGATCTAACGATAGGTAGCAGTAATGTGAGCGCTGCTTATGTCTCGGGTACTGGCAGCGATACCTTAACGTTTAGTTATACCGTGCAGAATAATGACGAAGATACCGATGGCATCAGTATTGATTCGTTAAGCCTGAACAGTGGTGCCATTACCGACGTTGCGGGCAATGCCATAGTGACGGCCCTGAACGGTGTGGCTAATACCACCGGTGTGCTGGTGGATGGGGTGCAACCGACAGTCGCTATTACTGGCGCTTCGGGCAATATCAACGCAGCCTTTACCGCGACCATTACCTTTAGCGAAAATGTGACGGGATTTGATGTCTCTGACATTGTGGCAGCGAATGCAACGCTGAGTGGATTTGCAGGGACGGGTTCTAGTTACACCGTTCTGGTGACCCCAACTGCAGACGGTGCAGTGACACTGGATGTGGCGAGTGCAACGGCCGTGGATTTAGCCGGCAACAGTAACACCGCAGCTACCCAACTAACCGCTAATTTTGATGGTTCAGTTCCAACAGTTGCCATTACGGGTGCATCTGGTTTCATCAATTCAGCCTTTACTGCAACCATTGCTTTTAGTGAAGACGTCACAGGCTTTGATGTTTCTGACATCGTTGCGAGTAACGCTACATTAAGTGGATTTGCTGGTTCTGGCTCAACGTACACAGTACTTGTTACTCCAAGTGCAGACGGTGCGGTTGCACTGAATGTTGCCGGTGCGGTTGCTGTAGACGTTGCAAACAACAGTAACACTGCCGCAGCAGAACTTGCTGTGACGTATGATGCGACAGTGCCAACGGTTGCTCTCTCGGGCGCGTCGGGCAATATTAACGCAGCCTTCACCGCGACCATTACTTTCAGTGAAGATGTCACAGGCTTTGATGTTTCTGACATCGCTGCAACGAACGCTTCGTTAAGTAATTTTGCCGGCTCAGGCTCAGTTTACAGCGTACTGGTCACGCCATCTGCGGACGGTGCTGTCACCCTTGATGTTGCTAGTGCGGTCGCGATTGATGTGGCCAACAATAGCAACACGGCGGCCTCGCAATTGACGGCTAACTTCGATGGCAGTTTGCCAACCGTAGCGATCACCGGAGCGTCTGGCTTTATCAACTCCGCGTTTACCGCAACCATTAACTTCAGTGAAGATGTGACTGGTTTTGATATTTCAGATATCGCAGTATCCAACGCGACGTTGAGTGGATTTACTGGAACTGGTTCTAGTTACACTGTTCTGGTGACTCCAACAGCCGACGGTGCAGTGACCTTAGACGTCGCTAGTGACGTGGCTGTAGATATTGCGGATAACGGTAATACGGCGGCGACTCAACTTACCGCGACTTATGATGTAGAAGTACCAACGGTTGTCATCTCTGGCGCGTCGGGCAACATCAATGCGCCATTTACGGCGACGATCACCTTCAGCGAAGACGTAACAGGCTTTGATGTTACAGACATAACTGCTGGCAATGCGACGCTAAGCGCCTTCGCAGGTTCTGGTGATACTTATACCGTGCTGGTGACACCAACGGCAGATGGTGAGGTGACGCTGGATGTTGCTGCTGCAGTTGCATTCGATGTTGCAAGTAACAGCAACACTGCAGCTTCACAACTAACCGTTAATTTTGATGGCACTGTGCCTACCGTCGCTATCAGTGGCGCCTCGGGCAATATCAACGCACCGTTCACGGCGACCATTACTTTCAGCGAAAGCGTAACGGGATTTGATGTTGACGATATTTATTCGCCAAATGCTACGCTGAGTGATTTCAGTGGTTCTGGTGCTGTTTATACTGTACTGGTCACACCGAATGCCGAAGGCAGTGTGGTGTTAGAAGTCGCTGATGCGGTCGCTGTAGACGCCGCAGGTAATAGCAATAGTGCCGGCCCTCAGTTGCAGTTAACGTATGATGCAACTGCTCCAACTGTAGTGATTAGTGGGGCTTCCGGTGATATCAACGCAGCTTTCACCGCGACTATTACTTTCAGTGAAGACGTTACAGGCTTTGATGTTTCTGACATCGTTGCGAGTAACGCTACATTAAGTGGATTTGCTGGTTCTGGCTCAACGTACACAGTACTTGTTACTCCAAGCGCAGACGGTGCGGTTGCACTGAATGTTGCCGGTGCGGTTGCCGTAGACGTTGCAAACAACAGTAACACTGCCGCAGCAGAACTTGCTGTGACCTATGATGCGACCGTACCGACAGTCGCGATCACCGGGGCGTCAGGAAATATTAATGCCGCGTTCACGGCGACCATTACTTTCAGCGAAGACGTGACTGGGTTTAATGTCACAGACATCACTGCTGGCAACGCGACCTTAAGTGCATTCAGCGGTTCGGGTTCTACGTACACTGTACTGGTAACACCAACGGCTAATGGTACAGTCACCCTCGATGTCGCCGGTGCGGTATCAACGGATGTGGCTGGCAATAGCAACACAGCCGCGCCGCAATTGACGACTAACTTCGATGGCAGCTTGCCAACCGTAGCGATCACCGGAGCGTCTGGCTTTATCAACTCCGCGTTTACCGCAACCATCACCTTCAGTGAAGATGTGACTGGTTTTGATATTTCAGATATCGCAGCATCCAACGCGACGCTCAGTGCGTTCGCGGGTTCTGGTTCGACTTATACGGTACTGGTTACACCGACCACAGACGGTGAAGTGACACTCGATGTTGCCAGTGATGTGGCTGTGGATATTGCAGATAATGGCAATACTGCTGCTACTCAGCTTTCTGCTACATACGATGTAGAAGTACCAACCGTTGCTATCAGCGGCGCCACCGGGAATATCAATGCGCCATTTACGGCGACGATCTCCTTTAGTGAAGACGTGACGGGCTTTGATGTTACCGATATTGCTGCATCTAACGCGACCTTGAGTGGATTTGCTGGAACTGGTTCTAGTTACACAGTTCTGGTGACGCCAACAGCAGATGGTGAGGTGACGATGGATGTTGCTGCTGCAGTTGCGCTAGATGTTGCAAGTAACAGCAATACTGCAGCTTCACAACTAGCCGTTAATTTTGATGGCACGGTGCCAACTGTCGCTATCAGTGGCGCCTCGGGCAATATCAACGCACCGTTCACGGCGACCATTACTTTCAGTGAAGGTGTGACTGGATTTGATGTCTCTGATATTGCTGTGTCTAATGCGACGCTCAGTGGATTTACAGGGACGGGTTCTACTTACACCGTTCTGGTAACGCCAACCGCAGACGGTGCAGTGACGCTGGATGTGGCTGCTGCGGTTGCGCTGGATATTGCAAACAATAGCAACACGGCGGCTTCGCAGCTGGCTGTGAACTTTGACTCAACCGTGCCTACTGTCGCAATTTCGGGTGCATCTGGCTTTATCAACTCAGCCTTTACTGCAACGATTACCTTTAGTGAAGACGTCACAGGCTTTGATGTTTCTGACATTACGGCAACCAATGCGACACTAAGTGCATTTGCTGGTTCTGGTTCTACCTACACAGTTCTGGTAACGCCTAGCGTCGATGGTGCTGTTGCGTTGAATGTTCTAGGTGCGGTTGCGGTGGATGTTGCGAATAACAGTAATACCGCCGCTTCGCCTTTAACGGCAACTTATGATGCGACAGCGCCTTCGGTTGCGATATCTGGTGCATCTGGTGATATTAATGCCGCCTTTACCGCGACTATTACCTTCAGTGAAGATGTTACTGGCTTTGATGTGTCAGATATATCGGCTACGAACGCGACGTTAAGTGTATTTGCTGGCTCGGGTTCTATCTATACGGTACTGGTTACACCAACCGCAGACGGTCCAGTTGCACTTGATGTCGCTGCTGCTGTGGCTCTTGATGTGGCCAACAACAGCAATATAGCCGCGCCACAACTGACGGCAACCTATGACGGTACAGCGCCAACTCTCGTGTCCTTTACACGCTTCTCACCAAGCACTGAAAATACCGCGGCCGATAATGTGAGCTGGACGGTGACCTTTAGTGAAGCGGTAAGCGGTGTAACACCTGCTAGCTTTACACTGACAGGTACTACCGCCATGTCAGCGATGGCGCCAGTTAATGCAAGCACCTATCAGGTGACAGCAAGCGGTGGTGATTTGGCTTCGTTGAATGGTGTGGTCGGTTTGAACCTAAGTGCATCTGCGGCAATTTCTGATAATGCGGGTAACGTGCTGGCCATTGCAGAACCGGCTACGGACGAAACCTTCACGTTGGATAACACCGCACCAACGACGTCAGTCAGTGCACCATCGGCGACTGCTACAGCTTCGGCCGATGTAACCTATACAGTGACTTATGCCGATGCTGACAGCGTAACCCTAGCGGCGAGTGATATCGTTCTTAATAAAACAGGAACGGCAGATGCTACGGTTGCTGTTACAGGCTCTGGAGCTGCGACCCGCACCGTGACGCTTAGCGGTATTACCGGTGACGGTACTTTGGGTATCACAGTCCCTGCAGGTACTGCGGCAGATGCGGTAAGCAACCCAGCAGAGGCCGGTGGAACATCCGCGACGTTCAGTGTGGATAACACCTTACCGACCGTTGCAGTGACAGCACCGGTTAATTCCCCGGACGCCTTCCCTATAACCATTACGTTCTCGGAAGTGGTCACAGGCTTTGTTGACACGGAAATTACCGCGACGAATGCAACCGTGAGTGACTTTGCTGGTTCGGGCACGACCTACACGGCGACCGTGACACCAACAGCACCTGGAACGGATGTAACGCTAGAGATTGCTGCTGGCGTTAGTGAAGATGCCGTGGGCAACCTGAACGAGGTATCGCCTCTGGTAACAGTCACGACGAACTCCTCGGGTAGTGTGTCTATCAATGGCTTTGCGGTTGAAGGTCAAACCTTAACTGCGATTGTGGTTGATCCGGACAACATCACTAACACCATCACGTATCAGTGGACGTCTACTGGAGCGACTGCCACCGTGGTTGGCGGCGATGAAACTTACGTTATTCAAACATCGGATATTGGTAATACTCTGACTGTTGATGTCAGCTATGTCGATGATGCGAATTTTGCGGAAACGGCGGTTTCTTTAGCCACCGCGACGGTGATCAGTATCGAGCAGAACGCTTGGAATAACATCACTGACTCTGTCGGCGCGATCAGTGCCGCACCAACCTTTGATGACTACCGCAATGTTGGCTTAAGCGAACTGACGGATGACGAACTCACCCGAATACTGTCGATTCTGAATCGAGCAGTGAATCAGCAAGTTGCTGATGGTGACATTGATGAACTCAGCGAACTCGAAGCACTCGTTGACGCGATTCTAGAGGGGCAGGATGACGACCTCGACGGCTTGCCAAATATGCTGGAAGACGATGGCTTAGCGGATACAGATCGTGACGGTATTGATGATAGGGACGACGTCGATGCTGATAATGACGGCATTCGCGATAACCTCGAAATCGACGCTCTGGTTGATATGGCTGACGATGACAGCGATGGCATTGTGAATCTGTTCGACTTTGATGTAGATGGCGATGGGTTCCCAGACTTCAGAGGCTACACCGACGCAAACTTAAACGGCGTGATTGATGAGTTTGAAACCTTGTCTGGTTTTATCGCTGCCTTTGCACCGACACCTGTAGTGAGCGCGCCTGTTGTTAGTGCTGCCGCGCTAGCACCTGTCGCCGCGAAAACAGCTGAAGTCGATACCGACGGCGATGGCATTATCAACTCGTTGGATATCGACGCGGATGGTGATGGTGTCTTTGATCTGACCGAAGCAGGCTTGCCTGACGCTGATGAAAACGCGTTGGTGGATGCCGGTACCGCGATTATCACTGACTACGCTGATTTGCCAGATACCGATGTGGATGGCATTGCTGATTTCCTACAGGTGAAGAGTAATGGCACCGACACTGACCTGAGCTTGGGTGGTGTGTTAGCGGCCTTGGATCCTGACCTCGACGGTATGATTGATATCACCACGGATGTTGACTTAGATGGCTTGGCGGATGTGGTAGATAACGCGATTGGTGCCTTTGGCTCAGCTAAAGACTTTGATGGCGATGGCATCCCGAACCACCTTGACCCAGATGACGACAACGACAACCGTTCTGACGTGGACGAAAACGCTGAACTAGCTCAATTCTTTACTGGCGAAGACGCCGATGGTGACGGCATTGACGACGGCTTTGACGCCCTAATCAATGGCGTAGCAAACGGTGTAGATGCTAACGGCAACGGTGTTCGTGATGATCGTGAATTACCCGATCTCGATGGTGACGGCATTGTTGATTATCTGGATGACGACGCCGACAACGACGGCATCCGCGATGATATCGATACTGAAATAGCACTGCCGGTTGATCTGGCTCCGGGTGCCACCCTCGACGATCTCGACGGCGATGGCGTACTCGATACCGTTGACCCATCCGTTAATACCGACATTGATGTTAAAACAGCGAGTAAGGGAAGCATGAGCTTAGGTATTTTGTTCTTGTTAGCGGGCGCATTAGTATTGATGCGTCGTCGTACACGTTTGCTGGTGGCTATGCCACTGGCTATCGTGGCGGGGCACTCTCAGGCGGCGGATAGCCAAGGGATAGATAGCGAAGCCGCAGATGGCGAGCCGCAATCATCTAACTTCAGCTTTGTGACGTCTGTGGGCGTAACTAAGTTTGATACCGATCTTGCCGACTCACTAGAACTGACGGATGAAAACGGCGCGGGCTTCGTGTTTGGCTTGGGTTATCAGCTCACCGATGAACTGGCTGCAGAAGCCACCTACGGCATACTCGGCAAGGCGGGGGTAAATACCGGCTGGGTCGATTACAGCAGCCTCGCGCTATACCTGCAGTACCGTCCTGAGCTTGTCAGCTACGGCAAGCTACGTGGCCAGTTTAAGTTAGGTATGAACCGTGTATTTTATGACGTGGCCGATGGCTTGAATATTGATAACAAATCGGCGGATGTACTGACCTTTGCGGTGGGTGCTGATTACGAAGTGAATGGCACAGATGCCGTGGAGTTTATGTTCACGTCCTTTGCAGAAGATGTTCGATTCTACAGCGTGGGCTATCGTCATAACTTCTAGGTTATGACCTTATTTATACTGACTCGCTAAAAATAAAAAAGCGCTCTTAGAGAAAATCTAAGGGCGCTTTTTATTGGTTGTTATTTAAGAAGGTCAGACGAAGAGTGTCGACGTTATTTCGACGGCGCGTATTTAATCGTACTCAGAGGGATCTGCACGGTAACGTCATCAAAAGAAATAGGAATCTGCGCCTGCTCCCCGTTCACGCTCACCTGAAAGTGATTTTTAATCGGCGCTTGGGTTGTATGGTCTAATTGCATACTCGTTGAAATTACATGATCTGTATTCGGTGTAATAGTTTGATCGACAGAGAAGGTAACCGGCCCATGATATTTAAATGGCATCGTCGTCCTGACTGGTACAGAAAAACCAACAGGTAGCTCAAATCGAATAGGAATAACGCCTGTTACGGGTAATCGCGGCAGCCAGCGGCTGACCAGTTTGATGTCAGAGGCAACATCGAGGTTAGTTTCTACCAAAATATTTTCACTAAAAAGCGCATCAATATCGATAGGGATTCGTGTATCAATATCGATATTTGCAGTGTAAGTACCTTTTAATGTTAATGGCAGCTCGACCGCATTTAGAGGCAGCTCAATGGGCACACTGCCTGAAAAACGAAAGTTGGCAATATTGGTGGTTTCGGTGTCTATAACAAAAGCATCACCAAATTTAATGGAGCTTAATTGCCGCTCAATGGATACGCCAATCACCAGTTTGCTGTACAACACAAAGCCAATTACGGCGCCAATCACGGAGAGCAGCACCAGTAACCAACCGGTAATAATGGTTTGGCGAAGCGTGATCATGGCTGTACTTCAGTTTGCTTGAGTTCTTGTTCTTGTTCTTGTTCTTGTTTTTTAGCCGCTTTATATTTTTCAGATAAGGTAGTACTAAAGCGCAAATCTTTTAATGGCAGATCAAGGTTCATCTCAGTAATCGCAATATTCGTTTGTTCGATGAGCGTGACATCCGCATTCAGCGAATTGAGTACGGGTACGGATAACTCAGCACGGATCGGGATGTCTGAGGTAATCAGTGTTTTGAGAGATACCGTAATGTCATCATTTACATTCACTTTGGCGGGGGTGCTGAACGATAAATCTACAGAGCGATCAATAGGGATATTGAGATTCACCGGGATGTCAGTTTTAACCGGTAATTCACCATTTAAAGGCACATCCACCCAGAAACCTAAAATTTTAACGCTGACTTCTCCATTTACCGGAATCATCTGATCAATATGGATGGTTTCATTTACCGGGATAGTCATTTTGACAGGTACTTTGCCTTTAAAGTCGACCGATACATCTAACTGCTCACGCAGTGGAATCGTGATCTTTTGATCAATCGGCACGCTGGAGGCAATGACGGTATCAATCTCGACCTGCAAGGGGTCAAGAATATCGACAGTCACAGGGAAGCTATGCGCAATTTTAATACGTGCTTGTTGGTCGTGTAGTGGGATGTGCGCGGAAATATTGCTCCATACCCAATACGCGGCATAACCACCGGTAGCGATAGCCACGAGTAGGGTGAACCCTGATAGATAAAGCCAAATACGACTACCCTTAGCGGGAGTGCTCATAAACTGCCTATGCTTGAATACAAATAAAAAAACGTTGTTCTTATCGTTAGATATTACCTGAGTGCAGCCCCTAGCGCCGAAAAATAACGAGCAAACGCTTGATTGATGCGTTGTCGCTGCGGCCCCTGTGGATACAAACCTAGTTTGGCCTCCTCAGATTTAACTGTCCCTTTGACTAAAAAGCTGTTCTTGATCGTCGCATCTTGAATAAAGGCCTCAAACGCGCGGGCGCTCAACTCTTCAGGTAAAGCGTAATAAATAATACCTCGCTCTCGATCCTCTGCTGCTGACGCTTTGAATAAATCGCTGACGCCACTCCCTGATGAATCCAACAAGATGGCTTGGTAACAAGCAAACAGTAACTCATTGAGTGGATGAAACACGGCGTCGTCTTGTTTTAACCAAGCGCTAGAGCCAAATCGTTTAGTATTGGTGATGTTGAATGCGCGTGGTGCGATGTAATGATCAAACGCATGAAACCATTCATGGGCAATACTGCCCGGCCCGGCGTTTTTTGCTAGTGCGAATATTTTCTCTGAAGGACTGTAATGTGCAGCCACACCGGGGCGTCCTCCGGTACCGTAATGCAGCCCCAATGTGCCTCGCAATGAAATGACGCCTTCAGGGACCTGCAAAATATGCATGAGATCACACAGGGCATCGTAGAAGTGAATGGCTGCGTGCTCTTGTTCATTCTGAGTAACCCAGCGCCCAATTTTGACGCCATAAAAGCCAAAGCGGTCACGCACTTCACGAAAGGAAATGTACTCGTCTTCAGAGCGGTGGACTGGGCCACGACGGTAAGGTTCAAATAAAGGGGTAGGCATAGCGCTATGGTAGGTGAGTCAAACTGGCTCGCCAAGTGACAATGATGCTATAGGCAGGTTGTCAGTTGTTGTTATGCACGCGATAGCTACTTAAAATGATTCCCCTGAACAACAGAGATTGCATGTATGACTACTAAATTGTCTGTCTGCACTCATGACCTACCTACTAGTGATATCTCCCGCATTATTGAAATGGCTTGGGAGGATCGAACCCCATTTGAAGCAATTGAAACCCTTTACGGCCTCAACGAGTCGGCGGTGATTAAGCTGATGCGCAGCGAAATGAAACCATCGTCTTTCAAAATGTGGCGTCAGCGAATGGGTGGACGTAAAACAAAACATAAGCAACTACGCAGCCCTGACGTGTTACGGGCTTATTGCGCGACCCAATATAAGCCGCGATAGTCTTAATTGATTTCTATCGTCATTGTGCAAATGCCATATCGTTACACTAAAGTAATTGGTGAGATTTTCTGATCAGGCCATGCTAAGCCATGATTGATGATAAAAACTATCAGCCCTATAAATTTAATTGAATTTTTATATGGAATGGTTTCGCTAATATATCACCTGACTTCACAAGAACACGCAACCAAGAAATTGGACAGAACAGAGGAATTACCATGGATAACAAACAATCGTCAGCAGGTAAGTGCCCAGTGATGCACGGCGCAAATACCGATACCGGTAGCTCCAATACAGCGTGGTGGCCGAATGCACTGAACCTTGACATATTGCATCAGCACGACAGCAAAACGAACCCGTTGGGTGAAGATTTTGACTACGCCGAAGAATTTAAAAAACTGGATCTAGACGCCGTTAAAAATGATGTAAAAGCCATGATGACCGATAGCCAAGAGTGGTGGCCTTCGGACTGGGGTCACTACGGTGGCTTGATGATTCGTATGGCGTGGCACTCAGCGGGTAGCTACCGTATCGCCGATGGTCGTGGTGGCGCAGGCACGGGTAATCAGCGTTTTGCACCGCTTAACAGCTGGCCAGACAACGCCAACCTCGATAAAGCGCGTCGTTTGTTGTGGCCAATCAAAAAGAAATACGGCAACAAGCTTTCTTGGGCTGATTTGATGATCCTGGCTGGCACCATGGCGTATGAATCCATGGGCTTAAAAACCTTTGGCTTTGCTGGTGGTCGAGAAGACATTTGGCACCCAGAAAAAGACGTGTACTGGGGTTCTGAAAAAGAATGGTTGCAGCCAAGTGGTGGTGAAGGATCAAGGTACGAAGGCGAGCGTGAGTTAGAAAACCCGCTAGCCGCCGTGATGATGGGCTTAATCTACGTCAACCCAGAAGGCCCGGATGGTAAATCTAACCCATTGAAGAGTGCGCACGATATTCGCGAAACCTTTGCTCGTATGGCAATGAACGATGAAGAAACCGTTGCTTTGACTGCCGGTGGTCATACTGTGGGTAAATCACATGGTAATGGTGATGCGGCGAATTTAGGCCCAGAACCAGAAGCCGCAGACATTGAAGAGCAAGGCATGGGTTGGAACAACCACAAAACCCGTGGCATTGGGCGCGATACAGTCACCAGTGGCATTGAAGGCGCTTGGACCACTAACCCAACGCAGTGGGATAACGGCTACTTCGACTTGTTGCTAGGGTACGACTGGGAATTAACCAAAAGCCCTGCTGGCGCAAGCCAGTGGCAGCCAATTGGCATCAAAGAAGAGCACATGCCGGTAGATGTAGAAGACCCGTCTATCCGTTGTATGCCAATGATGACCGACGCTGATATGGCGATGAAAATGGACCCAGAATACCGTAAAATTTCTGAGCGTTTTCATAAAGACCCAGCGTACTTCTCCGACGTGTTTGCACGCGCGTGGTTTAAATTAACGCACCGTGATTTAGGGCCAAAAAGCCGTTACTTAGGCAGCGATGTACCGGCGGAAGACTTGATCTGGCAAGATCCAGTACCGACGGTGGATTACACCCTAACTGACGCGGAAGTCGCGGATCTGAAAGCGAAGATTCTGGCCTCAGGTGTGAGTGGTGCCGATTTGATTGCAACGGCATGGGACAGCGCGCGCACCTTCCGCGCCTCGGATTACCGTGGTGGTGCAAATGGTGCACGCATTCGTTTAGCGCCGCAGAAAGACTGGGAAGGTAACGAACCCGCTCGTCTGCAAAGCGTATTAAGCATGCTAGAAGGCATCCAAGCAGGCCTAAGTAAACCAGTAAGTATGGCAGACCTGATCGTATTAGCCGGTACAGCAGCGGTAGAAGCGGCCGCGAAAGCCGGTGGTGTAGATCTCACAGTCCCCTTTATCGCGGGCCGAGGTGATGCAACCGGTGCAATGACAGATGCAGAATCATTCGAACCACTGGAGCCTGTGCATGATGGTTTCCGTAACTGGGTGAAAAAAGACTACACCGTACAGCCGGAAGAAATGCTGCTTGATCGCACACAGTTGATGGGCTTAACCGCTCCAGAAATGACGGCTCTGATTGGTGGTATGCGTGTACTGGGCACCAACTATGGTCGCACAAAGCACGGTGTATTTACTGATAACGTTGGTGTACTAAGTAACGACTTCTTTGTCACCCTGACCGACATGGGCTACGACTGGAAGCCGACGGGCAAAAACTCGTACAACATCGTTGATCGCAAGAGCGGCGACGTTAAGTACACAGCTACCCGTGTGGATCTAGTGTTTGGATCTAACTCGATCTTACGCTCGTACGCCGAGGTGTACGCGCAGGACGATAACCGCGAGAAGTTTGTGCGTGATTTCGTGAAAGCGTGGGTTAAAGTCATGAACGCTGATCGCTTTGACGTATAAATGAGTTGAGCGTTAATGGGTGTCGCTTGGCACCCATCGCTTGGTACCCATCGCCTGACACCCAAGGCAACAATGAAAGTAAAAGCTCGCAAGTGAGAGATCACTCGCGAGCTTTTTTATTACGGTAACTGCCCGAACAGACTAAAATACTTGAGCTGTTCGTATTTTTATCTGTGCGAACCACTATGTTTTTCAATAGTCATATAGCTTCTAGTCATATAGTTTCTAGTCATTTCCTATAAGGATTTTTACACGTGTCGTTAATTCGCTGTGTACCATTTTTATTTTTGGCCTTGTTATTTACTGCCTTTATCGGCCTTTATACAGAGCCCAGCATGGCCACAGAACTGGCCGATGAAGAAGACATCGCCGACAGCCTAATAGAGCACGCCGCACCTGAGAAAGACCCAACCTCACCGATTCAAACCTTAGTCACGCAAAACCCGTTTCCGTTACTCGGGCAAGAGGTCGTGCCTGGATCATTTGTTGCCCTGCACTGGAGTCCGGAGCAATCTTTCGAAAGCATTAACACCCCTGTTCCTGTCCTAGTTGCACATGGTGCTAATATTGGCCCAACCGTATGCTTAACGGCGGCTATACATGGTGATGAACTCAACGGCATCGAAATGATTCGCCGCCTAATTTATCAGCTTGAACCAGACAATATGAATGGCACCGTGGTCGGTATTCCTATTGTTAATTTAGATGGGTTTCGTCGTGGCAGCCGCTACCTAGCAGATCGTCGTGATCTGAACCGGCACTTTCCGGGAAGCCCCAAAGGCAGTGCTGCGGATCGCATCGCATACTCACTGTTCCATAATATTATTCGTCACTGTGAATACTTAGTAGATCTACATACTGGCTCATTAAAGCGTACAAACCTACCGCAAATTCGGGGTGATCTGGGCAGTGAACGTGTGTTCGAATTTAGCCGTCATTTTGGGGGAATCACCGTACTTCACGGCGTGGCTGGCAATGGTACGTTAAGAGGTGCAGCCGAAAATATAGGTATCCCGGCTATTACACTCGAAGCAGGTGGGCCGAACCAGCTGGATAAAGCCTCGGTGGACGCTGGAGTAAACGCCCTCGAAACCATGCTGCAGAATTTAGACATACAACCGACATTACGCTTTTGGGGAACCCCCGCACCGGTATTTTACAAATCACATTGGTTGCGAGCTGACCAAGGAGGAATCTTAATCTCCTCGGTTGAGCTAGGCGACAAAGTTAAAAAAGGCGACGAGTTAGGGCGAGTGACCGACCCCGTTACCAATACCGGCAGCACCATTATAGCCAGAGAGAGCGGACGCATTATCGGCATGGCGGTTAACCAAGTGGTGCAAACTGGTTTTGCTGTATATCACGTTGGTGTGGCCAAAGAACCCAAAGAAGTTAAAGAAGAAGCCCTCGGTATTGGCGACGATAAAGAGCAAAATGCTGGCTTGAATGATAACGACGCCGAAGAGCAATTCGAGCAAGAATAAAACACGACAGAAATATAATGAGCAGTGTTCGATGTCTAAAATAATCGTGGTCGGTTTACCCAGAACCGGCACTACCAGTGTGAGCGTAGCACTGCTGGAAATGGGTTTTTTAGTCGCCCATATGGGATTTACCAAAAAAGCCTTTGAAGTGGCCGAAGCCATCACCGACTGCCCATGTTTTAGCGATTACAGGCATCTCGATGAGTTATTTCCTGATTCTAAGTTTATCTACCTATCCCGAGACCTAGATAAGTGGATACCCTCCATCAGCATGTTGCTCGACAAAATGGCCCCGCATTTAAATGCAGAAAAAGGGCGTTTTAACCCCATCATGAAGCGCAGCTTTAAACATACGTTTTCAGAAAACTTGCCGTTAACCGCAGAAGAATTAATACAGTGTTACACCCGTCATAAAACCGAGATACTTGACTACTTTAAAGGCCGTGATGACTTTTTATCCATCGACATCAGCGAGCCGGGTAGCCTGAATCAGCTCCGGTTATTTTTGGGAAAAGAGCCACAAGCCAACACCGAATTTCCGAAATTAAATACCGGGCGTGATGTTGCTGCATGGCATGAATACAAACATCCGAATAAAGTGAACTCAAATCTGGCGGGCGTAGAGCGCAGGAAGTATTTTGATTATGAGTTTGGCCTTGGGCTTGAGACTGCTCCGAAGAATTTACATAATTAGGAACATTTATGATTCGTATCCATAGCACTAAGAAATTATTCGCCAAACTGCCCCTTGATGAGGCTGGTTTGCTCCCAACTCCGAAAAAATCAGCAGGCTTATTTAACGCCAGCATACCTCAACACACCAACCCGTTAGGGAGTTGGCACGGCAATCTTCTTACGTTACAGCGGCGTAATTGCATTTTATTAGTGCACGATGAAACCCTATTCCCTTTGTTTATTCCTTGCCTAACCAAACCAGATTTTAAAAGCTTACAGTGGCACTTTGAAGATGTATTGATGAACACCCTACTCAAAGCCGGAGCCAGCCACGAACACATGGAAAGCGCATCACAGTTATTGCAGCCCTTAGTTTTTGACACCCAATGCAATCGCTCGGTGCAGGGCACGATGAACCGTATGGCCGGGGATATTGATCACATGTTGTATTTTGATCATGCGGATGTGCAAGACCTCTCGCCTTATCGCACGGGCGCATGGTTAGCTGATCGACCGTGTAATGTGAAACGCCAAAAAGACTGCATCTGGCCGCAAGAAGCCATGCTGGCGTTGCTCAGTAAGCCCTCCGCTAAACCCTCAGTAAAGATTCAAGCTGACAATGAGCCTGATAAACAACAGAGTTTGTTAGAGACCATTGACCAAAAAGATCAGCCTGAAAACGTCGTGTCGCTGGCGGGGTTTAAGCAGAATAAGAAAAGGGATGTGTAACGACTTGGCTGGTTAATCTGGGATGCTGTGCTGGAACTTATAGACTGGCCTGGAGAGTAAGAAGCATTTAATGAAATCTTGCTTCACTTAGTATCACTGGTCATATCCTATCACTGGGCGTGTTCAATACTAATGAACGTTCAATATCGTTGAACAACTCAGTCGGGCTGGCTAAAGGAGAGGCGACTATGTTCAGGTATAAGTTATTAGAAGCGTGCCTTGAACAGCTTTTACTGATAAAAACGTATTAACAACGGCAACAGTTGTGACGCATTCAGTGCCGACATACACCCAGAGCATGAACCCAAAACACGGTGCAGACTGGATGCAAACATTGATCAAACCAGCATGACCATTTAGGTTGGCTGGGTAATAATTGAACCTTTAATCCAGTCACTTATTGACGACGCCATCGACAATCGACATCGACCATTAAAACAGAAGAGTAAAATGCCACACCAAAAGCTCACCCTAAACAAGCTAGAAACCAAACTCTTCCAAGCCTGCGATATCTTGCGCGGCAAGATGGACGCCTCAGAATACAAAGAATACATCTTCGGCATGTTGTTCCTTAAACGCATGTCCGACCAATATGAAGCCGACCGCAAGGCCATTAAAGTCCAGTACCAAAAAGAAGGGCACGACTCTGACTCCATCCAAATGTTATTGGATGACCCCAGCCAGTACGCCTACTTTGTGCCCCAAGCTGCCGCTTGGGACACCATCAAACACATCAAAAGTAATGTCGGTACCGAACTTAACAAAGCCCTAGCCGCCCTAGAAGACGCCAACACCACCAAAGGCCTAGAAGACGTACTAAAGCACATCAACTTCAACAAAAAAGTGGGCAAAAAGCCCATGGAAGACAGCGTACTGGTGCAGTTTATACAACACTTTAATACCATCCCGCTGACCAACGACGACTTCGAATTCCCTGACTTACTCGGGGCCGCCTACGAATACCTGATCAAATTTTTCGCCGACAGCGCGGGTAAAAAAGGCGGCGAATTCTACACCCCGAGCGAAGTGGTACGCCTACTGGTTGAATTATTAGAGCCAGACGAAGGCATGGAAATTTACGACCCTACGTGTGGTTCGGGCGGCATGCTGATTCAAAGTAAAAAATACGTCGAAGAAACCGGCGGCGATGTCAGCAAAATCGACCTCTTCGGCCAAGAAGACAGCGGCACTACTTGGTCTATCTGTAAAATGAATATGATTTTACACGGCGCAGGTGGGGCCAATATTCAAAACGAAGACACCCTCGCCAAACCTCAGCACCTAACCGCCAATGGTGAAATTCGTAGCTTTGACCGAGTCATCGCCAACCCACCGTTTTCGCAAAATTACCAAAAGCTGGGTATGGAACACACAGGGCGCTTTCATACCTGGCTCCCGGAGGGCGGCAAAAAAGCCGATTTCATGTTTGTGCAACACATGGTCGCGTCACTCAAACAAAACGGCAAAATGGCCGTGGTTATGCCGCATGGCGTACTGTTTCGTGGTGGTGAAGAAAAACAATGCCGCGCCAAATTAATCGAGCAAGGCATATTAGAAGCCGTGATCGGTTTACCCCAAGGCCTGTTCTACGGCACCGGCATACCTGCCTGTGTATTAGTCATCAACAAAGCCGATGCTGCCCAGCGCAAACACGTCGTCTTCATCAACGCCGACCGTGAATACAAAGAAGGCAAAAACCAAAACAGCCTACGCCCAGAAGACATCGAAAAAATCAGCCACGTATACCAACAAATCGCAGATCTCAACAATCAAGGCAATATCGAGCGCAACGCCATAGAAAAGTACGCCCGCGCCGTCCCCGTAAGCGAACTAGAAGCCGAAGGCTACAACCTCAACATACGCCGCTACGTCGACAACAGCCCAGCGCCCGAGCCACACGACGTAAAAGCTCACCTTAACGGCGGCATACCCGCCGCCGAGGTCAATGCCCTCGCACCGTATTGGACAAATTACCCACAGCTCAAAGACGCCTTATTCAGCAAAGGGCACCCTAAACACCCCGGCGAAAGCTACTACAGCCTCAACGAAATCATCGCCGATAAATCGGCCATCAAACCCACTGTTGAAACGTTCCCGGCGTTGGTCAACAAACACCAAGCCCTCAGCGACCAGCTAAACCACTGGTGGGATACCACCTTCGCTCCGGCATTTCATCAACTTGGCGACCAGCTAACCGGCTCGAAAGGCGTATTCGCCTTACGCCGCGAAGCGCTTAACAGCATCGTCGACGCGCTGCTGCCGCAAAACTTACTCAGCCTGTATCAAATCCGTGGGGCCATGGCCAACAACTTCAAAAACGCCGAGGCCGAACTCAAATCCATCGCCAACTCAGGCTGGAACGCCGAACTGATTCCTGACGAAGAGATACTGCAAAGCCAGTTTCCACAAGTGCTGACCGATTTGAAAAAAGACCAAGCTCGCATCAACGAACTCGACGCCTTGTTCGCAGCGGCCAATGAAATACGTGATGATGAGCAAGAAGACGATGAAGGCAGTGCCGACGACAACGATAACGACCAAGAAAATGAAACTGGTGTGTTACCTAAGGTGCAGGTTAAAGAGCTAAAAGCCTCACAAAAAGACAACAACGGCCAGCTGCGCGATCTTAAAAAAGAGCTGCGATTCTCTAAACAAGAGTCCAAAAAAGACAGTGCCAATACAGAAGACGAAGCCAGAGCCAAAGAATTAGAAGTACAAATTGAAACGCTAACCCAAGCCAATAACACCATTGACCAAAAACTGGCCCAGCACACCACCCTAGAAAAAGAACTCAAAGATCTAAAAGCCGGTATTAAAGAAGCCGAAAAGAAAAAGGACGATCTAGTACAAAAAGCCCGTGAAAAAATAACTCCAATTGAGGCGAAAGAATTAATCGAAAAGCGCTTCAAGCAACAGATGCAATCAAGCTTTGAACAATACCTACGCCAGCTGGTAACGCACCTAGTGAAAGCCATCGAAAACCTACACAGTAAATACGCGGTAACCGTGAAAGACATTCTAACCGAGCGAGATCAGCAGGCTGAACTGCTAGATGGTTTCTTGAAGGAGTTGGGTTATGAGTGATTGGCAAAGTGTCCCATTAATTAATATCGCAAAACCGGGTAGAGAAAATTTTATTGATGGTGACTGGATTGAAGCGCAATACATTACTTCTGAAGGTGTAAGGTTAATTCAAACAGGTAATGTTGGTGTAGGTGAATTTAAGAACAAAAATAAAAAATTCATATCTTTAGAATCATTCAATGAATTGGGGTGCAGGGATGTCTATCCAGGTGATTTGTTGATTTGTAGGTTGGCAGAACCTGCTGGTCGCGCCTGTATTGTCCCTGAATTGGAAGAAAACAAATTTATTACATCAGTTGATGTGACAATCTTTCGAGTAAATGAAGATCTCTTTGATAAAGAATATGTTCATCAGTCAATTAATACGCAAAAATTTCTTGACCGTTGTCAGGAGGTGGCAGGCGGGACTACTCGAACAAGGATTAGTAGATCAAATTTAGGTGGTTTGACACTATCGTGTCCTCCTTTACAACAACAAAAAAAAATCGTCAAAATCCTAAGCACCGTCGATAACCTGATCGAAAAAACACAAACCCTCATCGAAAAATACACCGCCATCAAACAAGGCATGATGGCCGACCTGTTCACCCGTGGCATTGATATGACCACTGGCCCCCATTGCGGAAAGTTGCGCCCCAGCGTCGAAGACGCCCCCGAACTTTACAAACAAACCGAACTGGGCTGGGTGCCGAAGGAGTGGGAGGTTGTACTTCTTGATGATATTTCTATGCGAGGCAGTGGTCACACACCAAGTAAATCTTTTCCTGAATATTGGAATGGAGATATTAAATGGGTGTCGCTAGCAGATTCTAAAAAATTAGATGATTTGTATATCCATGAGACGGATAATAATATTAGTGAACTTGGCTTGCAGAACTCTTCAGCAACTAAACACCCTAAAGGAACTGTCATTTTATCGAGAGATGCTGGTATAGGTAAGAGTGCAATCTTAGCTGAAGAAATGGCTGTGAGTCAGCACTTTATGGCTTGGAGATGTGGAAGTGCATTAGATAACTATTTCTTATATTTCTGGCTTCAGAGTATGAAACCAAATTTCAATGCAATTGCGATGGGGAGCACCATACCAACAATTGGGTTGGATTATTTTAAAAAATTGAAAATATCTATACCTAAAGATGTTGACGAGCAAGAAACTATTGGTAAGCGAGTACTCAAAGTATTTGAGAAAAATGTAGAGCTGAAAGCTGAAAAGAAAAAGTATGAGTTAATAAAAAAAGGCCTTATGCAAGACCTTTTAACAGGCAAGGTCAAAGTGTGCTAAGGAATATTTAAGATGGATGTACAACCAAGTAACCAAAGTGTAGAAAAACTGTTCAGTGGTACGGTTTATCACATTGATTTCTATCAGCGTGATTATAAGTGGAATGAAGTGCCAGTGCGGCGTCTGTTGGATGATGTTTTTTACCCATTCACCAAAACCTATGCTGAAAATCAAGATCTTGATCCTACGCAAGAAACGATTACAGCTAAATATCCATGGTATTACCTGAATACCTACGTAACCAATACTGTGAGTGGTAAAGTTTTTGTCGTCGATGGTCAACAACGATTAACAACCTTAACGCTGATACTCATCAAGCTCAAACATTTAGCGAAGTCTTATGATTCAAAGACTGACAATTGGTTATCAAATAAGGTTGTTGGGTATTCGGGTATGGAAGCCTCCTATTGGATGCACCATGAGAAACATCTCAGCACGTTGGAATCACTGTTTAATGATGATAGTGATCTGAAATCAATCGATATCAGTAGTGGAATCACAGCCAAGAATATGGTTGTGAACTACCAGGTTATTAGCAAGGTATTAGATACGAAGCTATTTGATAAAAAAGTGTTTGAAACTTTTGTTCACTACTTTTTATTGCGCTTGGTGATTATTAACCTATCAGTTGAGCAAACCGATGTACCCATGGTTTTCGAGGTGATTAATGATCGTGGGGTGAAACTTAAACCCTATGAGATCTTAAAAGGTAAATTATTGGGGCAAATTGATAAGGTCGAATTGCAACAATACGATTTCAATGCCTTGTGGGAAAGTAATGTCAAGGCAATTAATGCCTGTTCAGAAGACGAGGCTGATAACTTTTTTCGTTACTTCTTGAAGGCGCAGTTTGCATCGACCAGAGCGCAAGCTCAAGAATTCGATGGTGATTATCATCGTACAATGTTCTCGCCATCTATGGAGGCCAAGCTTGGTCTCGAACATAACGCAGTTAATGTAAAAAACTTTTTAAATAAAGAGTTTCGTTATTACTCTGCACTATATTTGAAGTACTGGCAGGCGAAGACTACATATAAATCAGACTATAAAAATGTCTACTATAACGAAATGAACGACTTGCAAAGTCAGTGTATTTTGATTCTTGCAGCTTGTCGAGTCGATGACCCAGAAGAAAATCTAAAGATTGATTTGGTGGCTCGTGAGTTAGATAGGCTCTTTACGCTATCGCAATTACAAGGAGGTTATGACAGTAACCGTTTTGCTGTAGAAATTTATACCATCGCAGCAAAGCTACTAAGTGCGCCAATGGATGATTATCGCACAATATTTGATGAATCATTAACCAAAATGTTGGCTGACCAACGTGAAGATGAAGTCAGCGATCCGTTCCGTTATGCATTCTTCAAAAATGCATCTTTATCATCGCTTAATAAGCGTTTTATTCGATATTTTTTTACAAGGATAGAGAGCTTTGTCGCTGATGGTATGCGACAAGATATGCGCCATAGTTTTAAGGACTTAGTTTTAAAGACTGGTTCTGTGAATGGTTTTCATGTGGAGCACATACTATCAAGAAATTCAGAAAATCTTGCCCATTTTAATGATGACGAAGAGCTTTTTGAGCAACAGCGTAATCGCCTTGGTGGGATTTTATTACTGAAAGGTAAAGATAATATTTCCAGTAATAATGAAGTGTACGAGCAAAAACTTAAGTCGTATGCCAATACACTTTATTGGAACGAGACTTTGCGTGAAGATACTTATAAAAGTAAGTTAGATTTTAAAAACTTTATTCAATCTAAGGAGCTTAGTTTTCAAGCTTATAATCAATTCGGTGAAGATGAATTAGAAGCTAGGCATAAGCTTTTGTTTGAAATATCTCGCCTTATTTGGATGTGATCAACGCATGTTTTATAGGCCTACAATATTTGTAGGTATTAAAGGGAGGTAACATGGGTAAAAGGATTGAAGAGCAGGCTTTGTTGTATCACCTGACTGACATTGAAAATCTTGAATCGATCTTTGAATATGGATTGTTGTCACGTGAAGAATTGAATCAATCGGATAAAATTGGTTATACGGATGTTGCCGATCAGGAAATCATTAAAAAGCGAAAAGAGCTAGGCTTAGAAAGTCATGTACCTTTTCATTTTTTTACTAAAAATCCCTTCGATTATGCAGCTGTCCGAGGAAACGCGGATAAAGAATTTGTATTAATTGCACTGCGTCGAACGATAGCAAAATCAAAAAACTGGAAAATAGTGACTCGTCATCCTTTGGCTTCGAGCGGTGTTGAGGTACTGAGTTATGATGAGGGTATGGAAGCAATCAACTGGGATTGCATGAATAAGCGTAATTTCATGGAAGATGACGAATGCAAAAGTATTTGTATGGCAGAGTGCCTATCTCCCAAACCTGTAAGTGCCCGTGACTTTCTGATTATTGCAGTCAAAAATGTGGATCAACAAAAGAAAGTAATAAATCTGGCAAGGTCGGCAGGGCTAAGTGTTCATGTTAATCTAGCTCCTCATATGTTGGTAACGAAAAAAGAAAATGCCTAACCACTACCCTAGCTTAAATGCAGAGAAAGCTTTGATATGGCGTATTGTTCATAGGCACAATATCAACTGGATTTTGGATAATGGCTTGCACAGTGCGAACTCAGGTGTAACGGCTGCGCAGTACGAAGGTATCGGTAATCAGGAGTTAATCAATCGGCGTGCACATCGCGCAGTGCCAATTGCCCCTGGCGGCGTACTGGCTGACTATGTTCCTTTTTACTTCACACCATTTTCTCCCATGATGTATAACATTCATACGGGGCGTGGAGATGTGAAGCAGCGCAGCAATGACGACATATTGATATTGGTGTCGTCAGTACACAAGATTCAGCAGCAGGGCATTCCTTTTGTGTTTACCGATCGTCATGCCTATACGCCTTTGGCAGAATTTTATAATAATATCAATGAGTTAGGCGAGGTTGATTGGCCGTTGCTACAGCAGCGCAACTTTCAACGTAACCCTGATGATCCTTTGCAGATAGAGCGTTACCAAGCTGAGGCCTTAATTCATCGATATTGCCCAATTGAGAGTTTGATCGGTATTGTTTGTTATACAGATGAACTAAAATTACTCTTAGATCGCGAGGTGGCCGAGCGTGGCCTGAACCTTGATGTTCGTAAACTGACACAGTGGTACTTCTAATGATTCATTACACACAAGGTAATCTTCTGGATGCTGAGGCCGAAGCCATAGTGAACACGGTGAATACTGTGGGTGTGATGGGTAAAGGTATCGCGTTGATGTTTAAAGAGCGTTACCCCAAAAATATGCGGGAATACGCGCAAGCGTGTAAAGCGAAAGAGGTCCAAACAGGCAAGATGTTCACCACTGAAACAGGTGAACTAATGGGGCCAAAGTGGATTGTCAATTTTCCAACCAAGCAGCATTGGCGCGCGGCTTCAAAAATGGAGTGGATTACATCGGGCCTTGAAGATCTGAAGCGCTTTATTATTGAGAATAAAGTGAAATCTATCGCTTTGCCGCCATTGGGCGCAGGCAACGGTAAGTTAGAGTGGGCTGATGTTAAACCAAAAATTGAACGAGCTTTGTCAGACTTAGAGGATGTTGAGGTTTTTATTTTTGAGCCGACTAAGCAATATCAAAATGTGACTCAACGTCATGGTCAGAAAAAATTAACCCCTGCTAGAGCCATGATTGCCGAATTAATTCGACAGTATTGGGTCATGGGCATGGAATGCAGCTTGTTAGAAGTGCAAAAGCTGGCTTGGTTTCTTGAACGTTCTATTGAAAATAGAATGGCCAGCAATGAGGTATTAGCTAACCCATTAGATTTACGTTTTGAAGCAAATATTTACGGCCCCTACGCCGATCGATTAAGGCATGTGTTGAGCGGATTGGATGGCAGCTATCTAGTATCAGAAAAAGCCATTAATGACTCAGAACCTTTAGATGTTGTTTGGTTTAACGATACAAATAAAGATGTACTGAAAGCGTATTTGAAAAGCAGCGAGCTGGAACCTTACATTAAGTCTTTAAATCAAACGGCTGCGTTGGTCGACGGGTTTGAATCGCCCTTCGGCTTGGAACTATTGTCTACGCTTGACTGGCTTATTGCTAAGCAAGGTATAGAACCAACCCTTTCGGCAATAAAACAGGGCATTAAGCAGTGGCCTGCGGGTAAAAGTAGCGCGCAACGTAAAACAAAATTATTTGATGATCGTTCTATTGCGATAGCACTGGAACGATTAACTTCCTCATCTTGGGCGGTTTAGCCTAAGTTTTTATATAAGTCATAAGGTTGGAAATAGCTTAGGCTTATTGATGTTATTACTTGGTAGATAGGGATATGTCTGAGTATCAATTTGTAGAAAAACCGCTACTTAATCAACTCGCCAGCATGGGTTGGAAGGTGGTTGATCAAGCATCAGGCATTCCCTCTGATCCAGCTAAAAGCTTGAGAGCCAGCTTTCGTGAAGTGGTGATTAAAAGCGAATTCACGCAAGCGGTTCATGCTATCAATCTGCATGATGGCAAGCCTTGGTTAACCGCTGAGCAGCTTGAAGACTTGTACGACGACTTCACTGACTTTGGTGTACGCAGCTTATTAGAAAATAATCAGCAATGCATTGAGCGTTTAACCAAGTGGCAAGTGGATGAGAATACAGTCACCGGTGAGCAAAACCCTGTGGTTAATATCATCGACTTTGATCATTGGCAGGCCAATCGCTTTGTCGCCATTAACCAGTACCGTTTGGATACACCGGGCGGCGTTAAAGAATGCATTATCCCGGATATTGTATTGCTGGTGAATGGTCTGCCTTTGGTGGTGATTGAATGTAAGGACGTCAATAGTTTTACCTCTGACCCCATGTATCAAGCGATTGAGCAGCTACGCCGATATGCCGACCTTCGTGAACCAGATGGCTCAAAAGGGAAAGAAGGTGAAGCAAAGCTGTTTTACACCAATCAGCTAATGGTCGCCACGTATGGTGATGACGCTAAGGTTGGCACCATCACCTCAGGCGATGAACATTACTTTAATTGGAAGACGATTTACCCAGACGACACACCGTACATTGACCCCACCACCGGTAAGCATCGCCCGCAAGAAACCTTAGTGCAGGGCATGTTACATCCGCGTCATTTACTTGATATTACCCATAATTTCACCTTGTTTATGGAGGCCGGTAAACAGCGCATTAAGATTATTGCTCGTTACCAACAATATCGCGCGGTGAATAAAATTATTGGCCGTATGCGCAATGGCGACAGCTGTATGGAACGCTCGGGCGTGGTTTGGCACACTCAAGGCAGTGGTAAGTCGCTGACTATGGTTTTTTTGGTACGCAAAATGCGCAGCCAAAGTGACCTAAAAGACTACAAAGTATTAATGGTGAATGACCGCAAAGATCTCGATAAACAGCTCGGTGAAACAGCCGCACTCACCGGCGAGACGGTCTATCGTATTACCCGTAGTGAGCAAGTGAAAGAAACGCTGAAAGATGATTCATCGACGCTGAATATGGTGATGATTCATAAATTCCGTGAAGCGGATGACAGCAATCCCCCTGACTATATCAATGAGGCCTTAGTGTCAGATCGGAAATACGGCAAGGTAGCTGACGATCAAGCATCTTATGGCGGCACTAATAACCACGAGAATGTTGTCGCCCTATTCGAAAGCTTTGGTGTGGTGAATGCTTCCGAAAAAATACTCATCATGATTGACGAGGCTCACCGCACTCAGCGTACAGGCCAAGATAAAGCCAGTCTGTCGGATAATTTATTTGATGCCTTTCCTAATGCCACGCGCTTAGCCTTTACCGGTACACCGTTAATTGCTGTTCACCATAATGATCCGACATGGAAGCGTTTTGGCGGCAATTCAAAAGAGCCATACATTGACGAGTACAAACTGCAAGATGCGGTAGACGACGGTGCAACTTTGCAAATTTTGTACGAAGGTAAAACCGCCGACACCGCTATTTATGATAAACACGGCTTTGATACCAAGTTTGAAAATCTATTTAAAGATCGCACCGATGAAGAGATCGCGGCGATCCGTCAAAAATACGTTGCCACCGGTGATATTTTAGAAGCGGAAGACCGTATTGAAGAAATCGCCAATGACCTTGTTAAGCACTATGTGCAAAAGGTATTACCAAGTGGCTATAAAGGCCAAGTGGTGTGTTCGTCTAAGCAAGCGGCGCTGCATTATCAAACCTATATTCGTAAAGCGCTTAAACAGTGGGTGAAAGACGAACTGGCTAAGCCAATTACACAACAAGATCACGCGCTGATTAAGCAAGTCGAATTTATCGATGCCATGGTGATAATTTCATCGGATGGCACTAATGAGAAAGCTGCCTTTGTATCAGCCCGTAATGAAAGCCGAGAGAAAGACGCGGTAGCAAACTTTAAGAAGTCGTTCGACTATGAGAAACCCGACACTGGCATTGCGTTTTTAATTGTCTGCGACATGCTTTTAACCGGGTTTGATGCACCCGTTGAGCAGGTCATGTACATCGATAAAAAGCTTAAAGAGCATAACCTGTTGCAAACCATTGCCCGTGTTAATCGTACCTACCCCGGTAAAACAGTGGGTTATGTGGTGGATTACATCGGTTTGACTGAAAACCTGAAAGAAGCGTTGTCGTTGTATTCGGGTAAGGATCAGCAAGATATTTTAGATACCTTTAAATCGGTTGAGTCTGAAATGCCGGTATTAGAGAGTCGCTATAATCAGCTGGTGCAATTGTTTGTTGATCAAGGTGTTGTTCAGATCGAAAAACTGGTGAAGCAGCAGCTAAACACGGATGCGCAGCGTTATGAGGCGACTGAAGCCGCGATTGAAGTATTAGAAGATATTAAAACCCGTGACAGCTTTAATGTGTATTTAAAAAAGTTTATGCAAAGCATGGATATTATCCTGCCTAACAAGCTGGCTGAACCATTTAAAATTCCTATGTATCAGTTCACCCATCTACAAGCTAAAGCAAAAGAACGTTACAAGGATGATTCAATCAATATTGGTGGGGCAGGCGAGAAGGTACGTAAGTTAGTTAACGAGCACTTAATCAGTTTAGGTATTAACCCTAAAGTGCCACCGGTTGAGTTGTTCAGTGACAAGTTTATTACCGAGTTAAACAAGCAAAAAGACCCGAAAGCCGCAGCGAGTGAAATGGAGCATGCCATTCGTAAACACTGCAAAGTGAACGAGGGTGATGATCCTGTGATGTATCAGCGCTTCAGCGATAAGCTCGAAGAGGTGCTAAAAAAATACAATGAAAACTGGGATCAAATGCTGCTAGAGCTGGGTAGCCTTCGTGAAGAGATCGACAAAGGCCGAGGCGATGATGCCGGTAGTGGAGATCCATTTATCGATTTGATTATTGCCATCGCCTTTGATGGTCAGTGCTCAAATGACGAGCAAACGGCTGTTGCGCGTATTGTTGACGATATTATGGATACGCTTGCCGAGACCATCGATACCTTGAATTTCTGGGACAGGCCATCCCAAGTAACCACCTTAGAAGGCAAACTGAATAAGGTGTTTATTCTGAGTAAGGTGAAAGCTTTGATCGTCAATAAGGCGCAGCTCACTACTGAAGTGATGGACTTAGCAAAGCGCCGTGAAGCGGATATTTTGTCGTCGGCGCAAGGCAAGAACGATGCAAATACATAAATACAGAGACATTGAATACAGCCTGAAAAAGAGCGAGCGAAAAACAACCAGTATTTATATTGAGCGCGACGGCAGTGTCTCTGTATTGGCTCCGGCACCATTTGAGCATGATAAAATAGAACAGATCATCGAGAAAAAGCGCCGCTGGATTTATCGTAATCTTGCCGAATGGGAAGATTTAAACCGTACTCGTGTGCATCGTGATTATGTGAACGGCGAAAGTTTTTTATACCTAGGTCGCCAATATCGTTTGCAATTGGTTGATGCAGATAGCCAAGAAGCGCCTTTGGTATTTTTACACAAGCAGTTTTGGTTGCGTAAAGATGAGGTGCAACAAGCACCGGAGCACTTTAAGCAGTTTTATAAAACGAAGCTTCTAAAAAAACTGAACGAACGCCTTAACATTTATCAGCCGAAAATAGGCGTCGTGTCAACCGACAGTAAAGTAATGGAATTACAAAATCGCTGGGGTTCGTGTACGGCGAAAGGTGTTGTGAACTTCCATTGGAAATGCGCCATGTTGCCCACCACGGTATTCGATTACATCGTCGTACATGAATTAGCGCATATCCAAAACCCCAACCATGATGCCAGTTTTTGGCGTAGTGTCGAAAAGGTCATGCCTGGCTATGAAGAGCAAAAATCGTGGTTAAGGTTGAATGGTGCGGGCATGAGTTTGTAGTGATGTATTGGCTATTTACAGTTTTAGTTAGCTTATAAGTTAAGTGATTACACCGATGAAAGCGTTGATTGGCCCGCCCGGCAGAATTTGAATCTGCGATCTCTGCCTCCGGAGGGCAGCGCTTTATCCAGCTGAGCTACGGGCGGTTTATGTTTAGCGGCTAGGCCTGTGTCGTAAGAGCCAACCCAGCGTTGCAACTCATACTTGGTCAAATTAAAGTCGTTTTGACTTAAGTATTTATAAATACTAATATCTAAATGTAGTATTTTTAAATATTTCATGGAGGGTGCATGAAGAATCACTCAAACACCAAGCCAAATTTAACTGCTGACACACCTCTCGATGGCAAATCGGGTATGGCAACTGCGGTAAAAATTGCCGCTCGTATTCTCTGCAGTTGGGGAGCGAGTTATGATCAAGCAACCAACATTCTTCGTATTAGCCGCTCTGTATACGCCAATGCCCTCAACGGGAGCCTGCAAGAAGTGAAGCTAGATAAAGATCAGCTCAGCCGCGCAGCTATGGTGGCGAGCATCCACGGCAGCATACGTACGATCTTCTCGAACCCTGAAAATGTCACTGGGTTTATGCGCATGAGCAACAACAACGACTTCTTTGATGGTCGCTCGCCAATGGACGTTATCTCTGACGGTAACTTTATCTCGCTATACGAAACCTTCCGCCGGATAGATGGCCTGCGGGGTGCTGCGTGGTAGCCGTGGCGGAGCTTCCGCAGCTATCGGCTGCTGTAATTAAGGGCCATCGTTTAGTTAACTCCAAGTTTCCACCTGTCAATCTATTTGACGATGTTGCTAGCGCTGAGGAGTTTGATGTTGCTTACGCCATGCAGAGCTTGGTAAACCCTCGTTTACAAGCGGAGGTGGGTAATTTATCTCTCATTCGTCGTGAGGAAATACCGTTTGGCATACCTGGATGTTCTTATGCCACAGCGCCTTTTACTCATGTAAACCCATTAGGTAGCCGATTTTCAGATGGTTCTTTCGGTATTTTGTACCTCGCCGATACTGCAGAAACTGCAATTCTAGAAGTGAAACACCATCAGCAACTTTACTGGAGGAAGGTGCCAGCATTGAACTTCGATGTGTTTGTATTTCGAGAGTTAGTGGCAACATTTAATACGGATGGTTTGCATGATCTTTCAGGCGAGCCGCTAACGGCTTCTCTTTACTCACCTAATGACTATGCTGTGTCGCGTCAGCTAGGATCAGCACTAATTAAAACTGAGTCAAAGGGCGTTCAATACAATTCAGTCCGTAAACCGGGATCACTGTGCTGGGGCTTATTTACCCCAGCGAGTGTAGAGCGCGTTAAGCAGTCTGGGCATTATGAAATGTTATGGACGGGGCCGAGTACTGAAGTACAAATCCGTAAGATTACAGCTGCTTAATTAAGATTGATTCATGCCAGTGGTACTTCAATAGTAAAGGGAGGCTTAATACGGTGTCCTGCAAGTGTGAGTTGGCCGTGTGATCGAATACAGATGTGTTAAATATTCCTGAACAATTCATAATTTTGAGATTCCTGCAATTTGAGGGAGTTGAACCGTGTTCGTGACATATAGACTACAGATCTGCTACCCATGGTCCTCTGTAAAGGATTAAATTGTTCTTATACCGTCGACGCGATTCAAGGGGGCAGCAAGGTTCAAGGGGCAGAGTCGTTGATTTCTCGATCCTAAGGTCTCAGCGTTTGCGCAGCGGCCAAATATTTCATTAAGATACGAGTATTATTGGTTTCAAGGAAGAAATAATGGCTCGGCGCCCAAATGATCGTTCAGCGCCCGATGCCACTACTAAAACCGTCTACGTCACCCGCTTTTACGACGATCGCGAGCGCGACCAACCCATCGAAGACTTCGAACGTCAGTTCACCACACCAGAATGGGAAGCGGCCATGTTTGATTGCGATGATGAGTATCTCTTAAAAAAGGCCGATGAACAGGTGGAGCGTTGGTTGGCTGTTATTGGCCCGCCCGGCAGAATTTGAATCTGCGACCTTCGTCTCCAGAGCGTTTGAATGCGTAGGCCGCTTTGCAAGTATATGATCCTCTACAGAGGATTAATTTGATTTTATCCTCTGTGGGGTATAAGTTGAATATTATCCGCAAAAGGGGATAAATCATATGAAAGTCACCTCCATCGAACTACTTGCTAAAGCAATGAAACAAGCCAGAAAAGAGCAACAGCTCTCGCAGGCGGCAGCAGCCGATAGAATAGGTATCAAGCAAGCCACCGTTTCAGCATTTGAGAATCATCCAGACGGAAGTCGTTTAGATACTTTATTCAAACTACTGGCTGCCTTAGAACTTGAGTTGCACATAACTAAGCGCGGTGATCCATCAGGTAAAACCCAATGGGATCAGGAGTGGTAATCAATGGCTCAACTCACGGTTGCGCTTAATGGAATTCCTGTTGGTATTCTCGATAAACGTACGTCAGGTGCGCTCAGTTTTCGCTATCTAACGGAGTGGTTGCAACGATCTGGTGCTCGACCAATTTCATTGTCACTGCCATTGTCTGATACTTCGTATCAAGGCGAAAAGGTTCTTAATTTCTTTGACAACTTGTTACCTGATTCGGAATCCATTCGAACGAGAATACAGTCGACATTTCGTGTTGCGAGTAGTCATCCTTTTGATTTATTGGCTGCAGTAGGGCGCGATTGCATTGGCGCTATTCAGCTTTATCCTTTGGGCGAAAATATTCCCGATGTAAAACAGGTGATATCTGAACCGTTAACCGACGCTGATATTGAAAACCTACTGGCGGGTTATCAGCAGGCACCACTCGGCATGGATGACGACCATGACTTCCGTATTTCACTGGCGGGTGCCCAAGAGAAGACAGCCTTACTTTGGTATCAGGGCGGTTGGCAAAGGCCATTTGGAAGCACACCGACCAGTCATATATTTAAATTACCCATCGGATTCTTAGAGCCGCGTAATATCGACCTACGCCTCAGTGGTGAAAACGAATGGTTGTGTCTGCAAATTTTGAAAGAGTACGGAGTGCCAGTGCCGAACGCTCAATTGGCGCAGTTCGGCACTCAGAAAGCACTGATCGTCGAACGCTTTGATCGACGTTGGTCGTCAGACAAACAATGGTTAATGCGCCTTCCTCAAGAAGACTTTTGCCAAGCGCTGGGTGTATCGCCAGCACTTAAGTATGAGAATCACGGCGGGCCAAGCATTCAAGACGGTATGAAACTGCTGCAAGGATCGCAAGCCTCAAATGCCGACAGAGAACTGTTTTTCAACGTTCAGATACTCTTCTGGCTATTAGCGGCGATTGACGGTCATGCAAAGAATTTCAGTGTGTTTTTAGAACCCGATTCTGCTTATCGCATGACGCCCATTTATGATGTTCTGTCTGCTTATCCGTTAATGGCCCAAGGCAGTTTACCTGCTGAAAAAGCAAAAATGGCCATGTCGCTTAAAGGTAAAAATCGTCACTATCACTGGGCAAAAATAGAACCTCGGCACTTTATCAGTACAGCTGAACAGGTTGGGTATTCAGCTAGGCGAGCAATGGAGCTGATGCGTGAAATCGTTGATATGACGGAGGGAGTATTAGCTCGGGTTAAATCAAACTTGCCCGAAGACTTTCCAGTACAAGTGAGCCAATCAATTTTCGATGGTGTGGCATCTCAGACGCAACGGTTGAGCGATTTTAGTTTGAGTTTGTGACTTTAAATACAAGGAACTACTCAAAGACATTTTTGTGAAGAAATAGGGTCTCTATAAAAATTGTGGCGATTCGATCTGATACAAACAATCTATGTAACATTGATTTTGCACGGTAACGCCGCTAATGTTACTGTGCATTTTTATTGTTACATAGACATACCCTATGAATACCCCGCAAATTGATACTAGCTTAACGCACTTGGCTGCATATATAAGTCAGGTGTATAAGCCGTGTGCACTAAAGAGCCCTTGGCCACTGACCAAAGACTTACCCTTGTACTTGCAGGGGGGCTGGACATATCGTCTGCTAACGGTAGGTGGGTATGAATGCTTATTGATGTTAGATGAACGGGAGCAGCCAGATACCGCACAACGCCTAAAAAAAACCATTAACAGCATTACGAGCTACTTTAACGGCCCAGTGATCTACGGGGTGCGTGAGTTGGAATCTTATAATCGTAAGCGGCTCATTGATCAGGGTATTGCGTTTGTGGTGCCAGGAAAGCAGCTTTACCTTCCTTTTATGGCGCTAGATTTACGCGAGAACTTTGCCGCTGAAGCATCGGTAGAGCTAACAAGGTTGGGTGCTTGTGCACAGCAGTTGCTACTCATTCGGCTGTTTGGCTTGTGGCAAACTGAGACGTCGGCACAGATGCTGGCTAATCGTTTGGGTGTAAGCAAGATGACGGTATCGAGGGCCTACAGAGAGCTAACCGAATTAGGGTTGGCAAAAGCGGTGATGGTGGGACGTACAAGCCAATTGGTATTTGAGCCAGATAACCACCAGTTGTGGCTAGCGGCTAAACCCTATCTATCTAGCCCGGTTAAAAAGCAGGTTTGGCTTAGCGCGCAGCAATACCATCAGCATGGAAATTTGTTTCAACTGGCCGCGGGTGAATGGGCGTTATCCATGTTAGGTATGTTAAGCCGCCCTAAGCACCCTTGTTATGCCGTGAGTGCGAATGATTGGGCTAGCTTAAAAAAGCTAACAGGAATTGAGCAACAGGCTCATCCTGATGATGATTCTATTGTATTGGAGCTTTGGCGTTATGACCCTAGCTGGTTAAAAGCTTATGTGAACGTGGTAGAAACGGTAGACAAGCTTTCGTTGTTCTTGAGCTTATTAGCGAATGATGATGATCGTATTCAGATAGCTTTAGATGACCTCGTTAGCGAGTTTTTAGAGGATGGAAAAGTATGAGTGAAATTCAAGGATTGGATAAATTTAGCGAATACTTTAAAGGCTTTGAAGACCGCTACACATTAATAGGCGGTGTTGCGTGTTATTTGAATTTAACACAAGCAGGTATTGATTTCAGAGCCACTAAAGATTTAGATATCGTGTTGTCGGCGGAGGCCATAGACACAGAGTTTGTGCAAAAATTTTGGGACTTTGTTAAAGAGGGCGGATACCAGCACCAAGAAAAAAGCACCGGTAAAAAACAACTCTATCGTTTTAGCAGGCCTGGGCATGCAGATTTCCCATATATGCTTGAGCTATTTTCAAAACAGCCAGATGATGTATTTTTAGAATTCGACGGTGAGTTAACGCCCATACCTGTCGACGATGATGTTTTGAGTTTATCGGCCATATTGTTAGATGAAGATTATTACCAGTGTATTAAAGATGGCGGTATTGAAATAGAAGGCGTACCGGTACTGACACCTGCATACCTTGTGCCTTTTAAAATGCGCGCATATTGTGATTTGTCTGCTAGAAGAGCCAAAGGCGAGACAGTCGATTCGAAGGATATAAAGAAACATAAGAATGATGTGCTAAAAATATCACAGGTATTATCACCCACCTCAAAAATCCATGTGGCAGAGGTTATCAAGCAACACATGCGAGAATTTATTACTGAAATCGCAGGCCAAGATATTAGTATGGAAAGCCTTGGTCTTGCGGGTATTGCTGTAGAGGACATAATTGGTTTATGGCAAAAAATCTATGAGCTGGAGCCAGAAGTTAAATGAGCAATACAAGGTTATAACTGCGGTCAGTTAATTACAGCGTTGCATGAGCGGCCTATTGATCGGTATATAGATCAAGTTTCAGGTAGTAAAAAATAGGAACTTAAAGCGTTGCACCAAATGGTCACGGCTTGGTCACAATTGAATTTTTTCAGTAGTCACTTACTGATAGTGCATTTCAAGGTTGGCCCGCCCGGCAGAATTCGAATCTGCGACCTCTGCCTCCGGAGGGCAGCGCTCTATCCAGCTGAGCTACGGGCGGTTTACGTTCAGCGCTAGGCCTATGTCGTAAGTGCCCGCATTGTATATGGTTTTTGGATATCGCTCTACTGCTTCAGAGCAGCGCCGCGGCTTTGATGTGGGCGTATATGGGGATATCTTTTGTTAAGCCGAGTTGGCTGGCGGATAGTTTGGTGATGCGGGTGGTGAGGGTGTTATCGCCGCTTTGCAGCTGCACGAGGAGTAACGCGGGGTTGCGGTCGTGACGGACGTCTTTGATGACACACGGCAGGCTGTTGATGATGCTGCTGTCGGGTGTTTCAGCGTGGCTTAGGCTGATATCTCGGGCTTGTATCCATAGGCGCACGGTTTGCCCAGCTCGTAGGTTTTGCGCGGGTATTTTCAGCTTGCTGCCTGCGGATAAATGCACGTTAGCGAGCTGCCATTGGCTGTCTATGCTGCTGATGCCACCCTCTACGATGCTGCCTGCTTCTCGGCCAATGTCTTCTGGGAAGCGTGGGTCGCTAAGTATGTCTAGCATCGTCCCTTGAGTAATGATTTTGCCTTGATCGAGGGCGACGATGTAATCCCCTAGTCGTGCCGCTTCGTGTAGCGAGTGCGTGACGTAAATAATGGGCAGGTTGAAGTCACTTTTTAGCCGTTCTAAATATGGCATGATGTCGCGCTTGTGGGCTTCGTCGAGGGAGGCCAGCGGTTCGTCCATTAGCAATAACTTGGGCTGGCGTAGTAGTGCTCGTACAATCGCCACGCGTTGACGTTCGCCCCCGGATAAACTCTCGGGCATGCGCATTAGGGTGTGTTCGATATTAAAGAGTGCGATCAGTTGATCCTTCGAAAACTCTTCTTTGGGCGACTCATCGTTTTGGCGCAGTTTATAACGTTCAGCAAAGGCGAGATTTTTCTCGACACTCATATGCGAAAATAAACTCGCTTCTTGAAACACATAAGCGAGCGGTCGTTGCTCTGTTGGCTTACTTTTACTGTCTTGTTGCCAATGCTCGCCGTTAAATTCGATGTCGCCTTGGCAAGGTGCTAGCCCAGCGATGGCTCTGAGTAGCGTCGTTTTACCGGAACCCGACGGCCCAAAAACAATGCTAACACCTTGGGCGGGCAGCGCTAATGTTGCTTCAAAGGTAAACTCTTCGGCCGTCGCTTTAATATCTAGGGTTAACCCATTTACTGCCATGAGTTAGCTCCGCTCTTATGTTGTTTTCGCCCGTATACCAGCAACAGCACCGCAAACGAAAATATTAATAATACGGCAGATAATACATGTGCCTGTGGGTAAGCGAGCGCTTCCACATGGTCATATATTTGCACTGAGGCGACCTTGGTTTCGCCGGGAATGTTGCCGCCAATCATCAGTACGACGCCAAATTCACCTACTGTGTGGGCAAAGCCCAACACTGCTGCGGTAATAAATCCGGGGCGCGCTAAGGGCAGGGTAATATGAATAAAACGTGCCCAGGGCCCAGCGCCTAAGGTTGCTGCTACTTCTGCCGGGCGAGGGCCAATCGCAGCGAAGGCGTTTTGTAGCGGTTGCACAACAAAGGGCAGTGAGTAAATCACAGAAGCAATAACTAGCCCGGTAAAACTGAAGGCCAATGTATCCAATCCGAGTGCATGATTAAGTTTGCCGAACGGGCTGTCCGGGCTAAAAGCGAGTAATAAGTAAAAGCCAAGTACCGTCGGTGGCAGCACCAAAGGGAGAGCGACTAAGGCATTAATTACGCTGCGTAATTTGCTTGTTTTTTTGCTTAGCCATAGGGCTAATGGTGTTCCGATGATTAATAAAATCAGAGTGGCAGTGGTAGCCAGCTTTACGGTTAGCCATAGGGCACTTAGGTCGTCGGCGGAGAGCGCAAAGTTTGAATCAGTCATGGAGAACATCATACCCATGTTGGCGAATAATGCCTTGGGCGGTAGCCGATTGAATAAAACGAATAAAATCCTGCGCTGCTATGTTCTCCGCTGCGCGACTCAAGAGTATTCCATCTTGTTTAATTGGTTGGTGATACGCTTCAGGAACAAGCCAGTGTTGCGTCGTATTCAGTTCGCCTTGAACCTGAGCGCGGGCGATAAATCCGAGTGGGGCATTACCGCTTTCAATAAACCGATACGTCTGCGAGATGTTTTCGCCCATCACCCAGTGTGGTTGGGTCGCTTGTTTTAGTGTCAGGCGTTGTAGTGTTTGTTCTGCCGCCAGCCCGTAAGGGGCAAGACGAGGGTTGGCGATGGCTAATTTAGAGAATTCAAATGATTGCAGAGAAGTAAGTGGTGACTTACATGGGCTGGGGCACCAAAGTACCAAGCGTCCGATGGCGTAGGTAAAGGGCTTTGCATTATGAACAGCCGCTAGTCGAGCAGGCTTGTCACTGTCAGCAGAGAGAAATACATCAAACGGCGCGCCGTGCTGAATTTGTGCGAAGAGTTTGCCCGATGACGCGGAGCTGATAACTAAGTCATGGCCGTACGCGTGCTTAAAGTACGGTGCTAGAGCGCGCAAGGTCGAGGCGAAATTGGATGCGACTGCCACACGCACTTCATTCACCTGGCTAGAGGGGATGCTATTAGAAAGGCTACTAAGTAGTGCTAGAACAGTAAATGTCAGCCATTTCATTCCGATGTCGCCACAAAATCTGGATTCAGTCAGGCATAATAGCGTCTTTCAACGAGTGTTTTTTAACTTTCTATTTTACCGGACTGGGAGAACCGTATGTCGTGGAATATTTATTTGTCGGGTGAGATTCATACCGACTGGCGCGAGCAAATCATCAATGGCTGCAAAGAGCTGAAACTGGACGTCACCTTTACCTCCGCCGTGACCAATCATGAAGCCAGTGATGCTGCCGGTGATGTACTGGGTGAAGAAGAAAAGAGCTTCTGGCGCGATCATAAGTCGGCAAAGGTGAATGCCATTCGTATTAAAAACCAAATCGAAAAGTGTGACTTAGCCATCATTCGTTTTGGCGATAAGTACAAGCAGTGGAATGCGGCCTTCGATGCCGGTTACTGTGCGGCATTGGGCAAGCCTTACATCACCCTTCACGCTGAAGATATTATTCACCCTCTGAAAGAAGTGGATGGCTCGGCGATGGCGTGGGCTACTACACCAGAACAGGTTGTGGAAGTGATCAACTACGTGATTTCGTGCTAAATAGCTTCGCATGAGCGTTTAGCGATTGGCTGCGCTCACTATGCTGTTGACTTTAAGCTGCTGACGATAAGTTGCTGACTATGTTCTGAATGTTCACTGACATTTTTCGTGCTCATAAATTCACGGATTGAAGTGCTAACCTAACACAGTGGTTAGCCAAATCGGCCATAGTGAATAATCTCGTAATTGCGTTGATTGCGGGCTTACCTACTCCTTATTGTACTTGTTACAGTTCAAAGATTATAAAAATACGGAATTCTATGTATGCCCGGATCTTTTATCTCAGGTATGGAAATCGCGTTTGGCCTGTCGTCTTACGGCGTAGTGGCTGTCGCCGTCAATAAAGGCGAGCTGTGTGCTTTGCTTTTGGGCGACAGTCGTGCGGAATTGCTCGATGATCTTCTGCATATGTTCCCAAACATCACGATGACCTCTGAAAAATCTGCATCGCATTTATTGAGCAAGGTGCTTCAATCCATTGAATCGCCAAAGCGAGCGTTGGATGTTCCTTTGCATATGTTGGGTACCGAGTTTCAGTGCCAAGTCTGGCGTTATCTACAAACGATCCCTGTGGGCGAAACACGAACGTATGCTGAAGTTGCCGAGGATCTTGGTCGTCCTGAGGCTGTGCGCGCGGTGGCCAATGCGTGTGGTGCTAACAAAATCGCTGTGTTAATTCCTTGCCATCGTGTCGTTCGTTCGGATGGTGGTTTAGGCGGTTATCGATGGGGGATGTCTCTGAAAGAATCACTGCTTGCGCGTGAGTGTGAACTTACTTCAGAACGCCGATCTAGAATTTGTGGATAAAGCAATACTTAAAATTGATTTTTTGTCGTATAAAAACGTTGCTATTTTGTCATCACCTTACAAAACACGTATAACTCAATGAATCTATTGAGTTTTCTTTAGAATTTTAATGAAAAGTTCATGTTTGTTAGTTATTCAACTATCCACAATTTCTGTGGATAACTTCGGGGATAAACTGCGGTTAACTGATTGAAACGAGCGTTTTAAGTAGGTTGATTTTAAATTGGCTGGAATATGACCAGCCACTGTTGTGACTGGTCAGTGAGGTCACGAAGCAGTGACCATAATGCAGTAAATATTACAGTACGCTTTTTAATGGCTCGTGTTGTTCGGTATCCAAGCGAGGTCCAAACTGACTCACTACTTTCGACGAAGCTGCACTGGCTAAGCGTCCTGCTGCTGCAAAATCATGACCATGGGTGATCGCGTATAAAAATGCGCCAGCAAACATGTCGCCTGCGCCATTGCTGTCTACTGCCGTCACAGCGTTAGGCGCTATTTCATGCAGTGTTTCACCATCAAAAGCCAATGCCCCTTTGCTGCCTAAGGTGATGGCGAAGGTTTTTGCCACTTTTTTAATGGCATCAATCGCGTCGTCTAGGCTGTCAGTATCGGCATAGAGTTTGGCTTCTTGTTCGTTGCAGAACAGCAGGTCAACGCCATCTCCAATCATTTCTTTCACACCGTCTTTAAAGAACTGAACCATGGCAGGGTCGGAGAAGGTCATTGCGACTTTCACGCCGTGCTTACGGGCTAGTTCGCGTACTTGAATGGCGGCGGCGCGGCTTGGATCTGATGTGACTAAGTAGCCTTCGATGTAGGCGTATTCAGACTGTGCTAAGGCGTCTTCATTGATGTGGTTTTGGTGCAGTTCGCTGGTGATACCTAGGTGAGTATTCATAGTGCGTTCTGCGTCGGGCGTTACCATGACCAAGCATTTACCGGTCACGCCTTCGTCGCGGTCATCGCCCATATTGGTATCAACGCCAGCCGCTTTCATGTCGGCAATGTAAAAATCACCGGCTTCGTCGTTAGCAACATTGCAGGTGTAGAAGGCGTTCGCACCAAAGTAGCTTGCACCGATAATGGTATTGGCGGCACTGCCACCACACGCACGTTTTTTAAGGCCGTAACGGCTGGTCAGTATCTCAAGCATGGAGGCTAGTTGGTCGGCTTCAATTAAAGTCATCATGCCTTTTTCAATGCCTGCGTCACTGAAGAAAGCGTCATCAACTTCAAACTCTTTATCAACCAGTGCGTTGCCAATGCCGTATATGTGATAGCCCATTATGTCGTCCCGTTTGGTTTTTTATATCTTATAAGATGTTTGTGTTTTTGCTGGTGTTGAGTGTACCTCAAAGCCAGAGTCGTTACAGAGGTTAGCCCTTATAGTCGCAAGTGGTTATGATGCAGGCATGAACAAACTCACGCGTTTTGTACGTCACCAAAAGCGAACCCGCCATGCCGTCTACATGACGGACCGCAATATTTTGCGCAGCGTGCAGAAATCTATGATTCTGCTCGCGGTCTTCGCAACCTTGCACGTGTTGGCTATGGTGCAGTTTGAGAGCATGTCTTTATGGGATGCATTTTGGTTAACCATGACCACGCTGACTACGGTGGGTTATGGTGATCTAACGGCAGAAACCGTGCCGGGCAGAATTGCCACTATGCTGTTGATCTTTCTGATTGGTATTACGTTAATGACCTTGCTAATCAGTGATTACGTGGATTTTCGAATTGCTCGTCGTGAGCGTATTAGAAGCGGACATTGGGACTGGAACATGGATAATCACATCCTCATCATTAACACCCCTAAGTACAATCGTGAAAATTACTTTACGCGAATGGTCAGCCAACTGCGCGAGAGTGATGAGTTCAAAGAAACCCCCATCATGTTATTAAATGAGGACTTTCAAGATGGCTTGCCTGATTCATTAAAGTCTCTTGGGGTTGTTCATGTGACGGGCCTTGCCAGCCGCCCGGAAGATTTAGTCCGTGCGAATGCCGAGCGTGTGCAGCATATTGTTGTCTTAGCCCGGAATGAGTATTCCTCCGATAGCGATAGCTATACCTTTGATGTGTGTCATCGTTTATGGGAGTTATCCTTGGGCCATAAAACGATTGTTGAGTGTGTGGATGATACCAATCGGCAGCGCTTGAAGGAGTTAGATATTAGGGCTGTGATTCGTCCGATCCGCTCCTACCCTGAGCTGGTGGTTCGTTCCATGGTGGCGCCGGGGTCTGAGGTGGTGATCGAGGATATGTTTACCCACGCCAATGATCATACTGTGCGTTACCCGGTGTGGCTGGAAGGCGAGCGTTGGGCGGATGTGGTGAATGCGATCATCCAATCAAATATTGGTACACCGCTGGCGTATGTCACACGAGATGGGGCGGTCATAATGCACCCGGATGGTGATGATCATGTTCATGCTCAGTCGTTATTGATATTGGTGCATACCGAGCGAGCGACAAGTGCCAAAGATGTACACAAAGCTATCGAAAATCACTTCAACGTGCTCTTAAAAGACATCGAGAGATAAACCGCTTTGCCTCATCTCTTATGTTTGGCATAATGAGTATGTAACTTTATAACATAATGGTTTCCGTGAAACATTATCTACTCCCCCTGCTTGCTGTTGTTTTTATGCAGCTACTGCAACCTCTTCATGAAGTTGTAGCGCACGGTGACGGCCACGAGAAAGCCGTTGTAGATTGTGAGTTTTGTACTCATGTACAAGACGTTAAGTCGGCCACACTTGATAGTGGTCACTCTCCTTCGGTTGTTGTTACAGCCATTCTTTCTCCTGATGTGGCGACTGTGTTTGCGGATCGTCCTAAGCCGTTCCAGCTCGCCCGAGGCCCGCCTGCTGTCTGATTTATCGCGTTTCTTTTTTTGCGCTTTTTTAACAGACATTTTTCAGGAATAGACATGATCAACTCAATAACTCGAGTGACGGCACTGGCCGTTGCCGCGTGTGCCTGCGTATTGCAGGCCAACTCACTTGAAGCTATAGATTCAGCTAATTCAAATACAAGTATTGCTCTAGACACTGTGACCATTACGGCGTCGTCCGAAGAACAGCTAACTTCACTACGCCCAGCACAAGAGATGGACGCTGATGCGCTAGAACGTTCACGAGCCTCATCACTAGGCGATACGCTATCGCAACAGCCAGGGATTCAAAACGCGGGCTTTGGGAGTGCCGTTGGCCGCCCGGTTATTCGTGGGATGAGCGGTGGACGCGTTGCAATTTTACAAGATGGCTTAGAAGCGGCAGATGCATCATCTGTTAGCCCTGATCATGCTGTTGCGGTTGAAACCGACCATGCCACCAAAATCGAAGTCTTACGTGGCCCAGCGGCGCTAATCTATAGTGCTGATTCTGCCGGCGGTGTGGTTAATGTGAGTGGTGTTACGTTATCGCCGGGCGATGTTAGTGATACAGGTATAAGCCTTGGTTATGACACCGTGAGCACTGGACGTTTTGCAGCCTTAAGCCATAAGCAAACGTCAGAGCGTTGGGGGTGGCATGTCGGCGCAAGTGAGCGCCGAACTGAAGATTACAGAGTTCCTTCTGATGCTGGTGAAGTGCATCGAGAAGACGACGGTTCAATTGAAGCGCACGATGCGGAATCGAAATACTTAGATAACTCTGATATCGAGTATCAGCGCCAAATTATTGCTGGTGGAAGTTATTTTGGCGATTCTTCCGTGACGTCGTTCAATATCGGTTATTTAGCCTCTAAGTTCGGCTTGCCGGGTCATTCTCATGAAGAGCACGAAGAACACGAAGAGGAAGAGGGGGATGAAGAGCACGAGGAGCATGAAGAAGGCGAAGCTCGAGTCGATCTTGAACGCCTCCGTTTAGCCCTGAATTATAATGTCGATGCACCATTCGCTTGGGCTAGCCGTTGGGATACTCGTATTTCTTGGACGGATTATGAACATAGTGAAGGTCATGAAGAAGCCGGGCATGAAGAACACGAAGAGGAAGAGGCAGAAGAAGAGGAGCATGAGCAAGAACACGGCATGACGACCTTCTCTAAAACGGCTTGGAATCTCCGCACTGAATTGCAAACTGTTGAGAAGGCAGGTCGTCAGCATGTCTTTGGTGCCAGTGCAGCTTATGAAGACTTTAGCGCCGAAGGTGGCGAAGCGTTAATGCCTTCAACCACGACAGAGAAAGTCGGCGTGTTTTGGTTGGGTGAGCAGACCATTAACGATCTTCTTATCAGCTTCGCCACCCGTTTTGATAACACCAGTATGTCGCCAGAAACGCCTGACGAAGTGGAGGATGTCTGTGGTTTTGCCCCGAGCGACGTTAAGTCGCAAGACTTCTTTGGCGCGAGCGGTTCTGCCGGAGTGACCTATTTTGTGAATAACGACTGGACGGTGACGGCATCGGCGGCGTCTGTTGTCCGCGCTCCGGATGCCGAGGCGCTGTATTCTTGTGGGCCGCATGAATCGACCTTTTCTTTCGATGTCGGCAATCCAGAGTTAGATCGCGAGCGAGCATTCAATCTTGATGCGGGTGTGGCGTTTCAGCGCGATGCATGGGCGTTATCCTTGGCCGTCTATCGTAATCGCGTGAATAACTATATTTATGCATCGCCATTGGCAGAAGCCGGTGTTATTCAAGAGGCGGATGAGCTGCCGGTGTATGAATACACGCAAAACGATGCAATCTTAAAAGGGGCGGAAATTGAAACCTCATATGCCTTTAGTAACGAGTGGAGCATTGCTGTATTAGCCGATAGAACACGAGGAACGTTAATGGATGGTGGTTACTTGCCGCGTATGCCAACGGATCGTGTTGGCTTAACGTTAAATCGTCAAAGTAGAAATTGGGCCGGTTTTGCACGTTGGATGACGTATGCTGATCAAGATCGCACCGCCGATTACGACGGTCTAGGGGAGGGGGCAGCGGAAGAAATTCCTACTGCTGGTTTTAACTTGTTGAGTGCCGGTGTGAGTTACCGCTGGGTGGCTCCGGCGAGCGAATATCGTATAGGCATCAAAGGGGAGAATCTTCTTAACGAAGTGGTGCGTTATCACACCTCATTCGTTAAAGACGCCGTGCCGGGAGCAGGTCGAAATATCAACTTGTCGCTGGCTGTTAATTTCTAATCGTTAATATCAAACGATAAATCTAACCAGAGTTTGTCGTCGTTCACCGGAGTGAGTGGCGGCAAGCTAGGGTTATCAAGTTTAAAAATCAGCGAGTCTTTGTATTTAGACAGAGGAAAGACATTGCGGGTGGTTTCATGGTTTTTCATGAATTCGATAAGCTCGCCAGATGCGGCATAGCTGTAAAGCGCTTCAGTAAGCACCTGCTCTAGCTCGGTGTTGGATTTACCTACAAAGAAATACATGGGAAATTTATACACAAGAATAATTCGATCGTAAGCCATCACTAAGTCGTCTTCTTGATGATCAACCTCCGTATACACCTCTGTGATGCCTCTAGGAAAGTAATCACAGCGCCCAGCTCTCAGCATTCGATACATCAGTTCAAATTTATTGACGCGCTCAACCTTGTATCCGTTGTCTTCAAGAATGTCAGAATCAGGCCACTGGTCACCCTGGCAGGCGATGAGCGCTTTTAGGTCGTCGGCGGTTTTAACTTGCTCAAACTGAACTAGCGCATCTTTTCGTATGACAGGGACTCTCGTCCCCAACAATCCTGCAAATAGAGGTACGCGAATGGGTAAAAAATCGGCCTCTCGCGCTGAAATTGCGCCACTCCAAGCAAGGCTCAGGTCACCACTGTTGAGTTCTTGCATGCTGCGTTTTTGTGCCATGGAGCGTTGCGTGGTAATGATTGTTGTGTCCGTAGGTAAAACCTTATTCAGCAAATCGAGGTAATAATAATGGGTAGAGTCTTCCACGGATCGAGGAGGCTGGATGTAAATGTCATCAAGAGCAAAGGCGGGGAGGCTAACGCTGAAAATCCACACCGTCGCTAAACTTTGCAAAAAGAATATCCGCATCAAACTCACACCCTATCTCACATTTCGTCCAGATAATTTCACCTTAGTTCAAAATCCTGAATGTCACGGCAAGATAAAGGTAAGGCATTAAGATTCTATAAAGCCGTACTGAGGGCTGATATAGTCGCTAAATAGTAGAGGAATGACCATGTTAAACAAATTATTGGCTCTTTTAGCGGATGGACAGTTTCACTCAGGTGAAGAACTCGGTGACGCACTTGGTGTTAGTCGTGCGGCTGTTTGGAAGCAATTAAAAAAGCTAGAAGATCTCGATGTGCCTTTTTCATCGGTAAAAGGGAAGGGCTACCGTCTTCACGATGCGATTGAGCTGCTTGATGAATCGCAGATTCGTACATGTATCAGTCAGCGCCTCGATATTTTAGAGTTATTACTGGATGTAGACTCCACGAACACCTACCTCTTTAATCGTGCTTCCGACCACATGGGTAAGCGCTACGCCGTGATGGCCGAAAAGCAAAATCACGGCCGAGGCCGCCGAGGTCGCCAGTGGGTGAGTCCGTTTGGACGCAACATCTACTTATCGTTGTTGGTCTCTTTTTCTGGTGGGATGTCAGCTCTTGAAGGTCTGAGCCTGACCACCGCGATTGCGGTTGAGCGAGCGTTACGTCGCTTGAACATCGATGGTGTAGGCTTAAAGTGGCCGAATGATATCTACGCCGAGGGACGTAAGCTCGCTGGCATTTTGTTAGAAGTCACCGGCGAATATAACAGCCATTGTCAGGTGGTCATTGGCATCGGCCTTAATCTGTCGATGAGTGAGAGCGAAGCAAAAGATATTGATCAGCCTTGGGTTGATCTTCGCAGTCTAAATCCAAACTTGTCGCGCAACGAAGTGGCTGGCGTTCTTTTAGATGAACTACTGACGTGCATAGACACCTTTCAAAAAGAAGGGTTTGCACCACTGCAAGAATACTGGTCAGAGCGGGATATTTATCACGAATCCGAAGTCTCAGTCGTATCGCCCTCACAAGAAATTACAGGAGTGGTAAAAGGCGTGAATCGCAAAGGTGAGCTGCTACTTAAAACCAGCCGAGGCATTGAAGTAATCAGTGCAGGAGAGTTAAGTGTCCGCCCTGTACGTTGATATTGGTAATACGCGCATAAAGTGGCAACAGCGCTTTGACGATCGGCCACCGGTGCAGGGCTTATTAGAAAAAAGCAATGTGACGCACTTTTATTGGCCGGATGTTGAAGGAAAGGTCATTGTCTCAAGCGTACGAGATGATGAAGAACTCTACCGGCTACTTGAGCAACGCTATCCCGGGCAAGTTGAGTGGTTAACGTCTCCGCTGGTTGATTATAATGGCTTTAAACATTGTTACGCGGAAGCCTCTCGTCTGGGTGTCGATCGCTGGCTGGCCATGCTTGGTGCGAGAAGTCACAAAGAAGGCGGTGTGGTGGTGGTGGATGCTGGAACGGCTCTGACCATCGACGTATTCAGTGCAGACAATCAACACGAAGGGGGATACATCGTTCCCGGGCTAACCATGGCTCGTGATGCTTTGTTTTCTGGAACGGGTAAAGTTCGGCCATTTGTCGATGACGAAAGGGTTGATAACGTTGAGCTAGGTAGGAATACCGTTAACTGTGTCGTTGCTGGAACTTTGCGTCAGCATCTCGCTTTGGTCGCATCAGTTTGTGCCGATTACCCCGAATATCAACTGTTAGTCACGGGAGGTGACGGCCAGACCTTGGCTGCATCGCTTAATACCGGATACTATCCGGATCTCATTTTTGACGGCATGGATTCCTTATGCGTTGGATTGTATACAGCCTGATCGTAATCAACATCGCGATAGCGGGTTATTTTCTTTTGCAGCCTGCGGACATAGCACCGCGTGTTGTGACAACGGAAAATATTGATGAAGGCGATACCCTCGTTCTTCTTACTGAGCGAAGTGCCGGAACCGAACCCGTCAGTCAGCAACCAATGAATGCTTATGGTGATCGCAAGCTTTGTTATGCGCTTGGGCCCTATACCGATGACATTAGTGTTCGTGTTGCTCAAGCACGAGCGCTAAAGCTGGTTTTGACGGGGCTAATTAATGAAGTGGAAGTGCCGAATAATAAAGACACCGAATATTGGGTGCTCTTACCACCCCAAGCCAGCCGGGCGGCGGCACTTGAGCAACTTAAGCAACTACAAAAGCGAGGCGTCGATAGCTACATCATTACCCAAGGGGATCTGGTAGATGGCGTATCGCTTGGTTTATTCCGTAAGCAAGATTCAGCCACGCGGTTGTCGGCGAAAGTACGAGGTTTAGGGTTTGCTGATGTCACCATTCGTGAGATTGGCTCGACCGCAACAGAGTACTGGCTAGAAATTCGAGAAATCTCCAAGTTAGATGATCGCATGCGTCGCCGTGTCCGTGGGGAGGATGCCGGAGTGCAATGGCAGATGGTTGCCTGCGAACAGCAAGGAACAAGCTAACTAGATTGGCTTTTATCGCTAAGTCGATAATAAATAAGAAGAAAGTAGTTGACAGGTATGCGCGCTATCAAGATAATACGCGCCACTTTGGTGGGGTTCCCGAGCGGCCAAAGGGATCAGATTGTAAATCTGACGCGAAAGCTTCGCTGGTTCGAATCCAGCCCCCACCACCATTATTCGACAGTGAATGGCCTTCCTGTCAAAGCAGCCAGGATAGCTGATCTAGTTTGAGCTAACCTAGCTGAAGCATGTGCGGGTATAGTTCAATGGTAGAACCTCAGCCTTCCAAGCTGATGATGCGGGTTCGATTCCCGCTACC
>OLHV01000081.1_pt1 | contig 52363 bp, 53 predicted proteins | sample 1609391 | NCBI WGS metagenome assembly OLHV01 (sample SAMN05416805, study PRJEB24817) | seawater metagenome | isolation source: Sea water | place: Canada:Atlantic | collected 2013-07 | reverse complement strand
GGGTCGTTAGCTCAGTTGGTAGAGCAGTTGGCTTTTAACCAATTGGTCGCGCGTTCGAGTCGCGCACGACCCACCATCTATTCAGGATGCTTAAGGGTGTCCTTAAAAGGGCAGAAAGGTTAACTTTCTGCCCTTTTTTTATATTTCAATTTTATATTACGGCTTTGCGTTTCAGGCATCGGCATTGTAAGTCAGTGCAAAGCCTTTAATGATCTACGGCGGGACTGCTCATCGAGCAATCACGCTTGTCCATGTTTGAAATGGACGCTTTTTATCCCCATTTAATAGGAATGTGGTAAAATTTGGCTCCATTTTTTCTGTGTTTATTTCATCGGATTTAAGTATGTCTTCTGCTAGTAACGGCTCTGCCATCGTACGTGATTTTTGGGCGAATCCTAAAAAGGACCTTTCTCCTCAGGAGAAGGACCAGTTGCTGACTGAAATTCGTGCATTATTGGCCAAAGAAGACGCAGTAATTGTTGCGCATTACTACACCGACCCAGAAATCCAAGCGCTGGCAGAAGCGACCGGTGGCTGTGTTGCCGACTCACTAGAGATGGCTCGCTTTGGTAATGATCATCCGGCAAGCACCTTATTGGTTGCTGGTGTGCGCTTTATGGGTGAAACGGCAAAAATCTTGAGCCCGCAAAAACGTATATTGATGCCTACACTTGAAGCCACGTGCTCGCTGGACTTAGGCTGCCCGATCGAAGATTTTTCTGATTTCTGTGATCAGCACCCAGATCGTACTGTTGTGGTGTATGCCAATACCTCAGCAGCGGTTAAAGCGCGTGCTGACTGGGTGGTTACGTCGAGTATCGCATTGGATGTTGTTTCGCACCTAAAAGAGCAGGGCGAGAAAATTATCTGGGCACCGGATAAGCACCTCGGCAATTATGTCGAGCGCGAAACCGGTGCTGACATGTTGCTCTGGGACAGTGCCTGTATTGTTCATGATGAGTTTAAAGCGAAAGGGCTGCAGGACTTGCAGGCTGTTTATCCTGACTCGGCTATTTTAGTTCACCCAGAATCTCCTGAGGCCGTGGTAAGAATGGCGGATGTGGTGGGGTCTACAAGTCAGTTGATTGCAGCGGCTAAATCTCTGCCGAATGAGACGCTGATCGTTGCGACAGACAAAGCGATTTTCTACAAAATGCAGCAGGCAGCTCCGGATAAAACCTTAATTGAAGCCCCAACAGCTGGGAATGGCGGCACTTGTCGTTCTTGCGCGCATTGTCCTTGGATGGCGATGAATCTGCTTGAAAATATACGCGATGTATTAATGACGGGTGATCAGGAAGTACTGATTGATGAATCCGTTCGCCGTAAGGCGGTGGTTAGTCTACAGCGTATGTTGAACTTTAATAAGCCTGTTACGGCGGCATAACGGCTATAGCGCGGTTTTTTGTAGCGCGAACAGTGAGCGTGAGGCTAACGTTTGCGCTTGCTTCCATTACTATAATCTAGATCAGGGTCAATCACTCTCAGACGCTCCTGGATAGCCGCCTCTCTCTGAAAATCTTTTATTTTATTTGCTTCCCTAATGGCTGACTGAAACTGTTGTACCGCTTCCTGCGTCCGCCCTGAGTAATGATGATATTCCCCAAGGGCACGATAAGCTAAGGTCAGGTCTCCATTCGCCTGGGCTGCTTTGCTTAGGCGTTGCCAATATAGGGGGGTCGTAGGGTAATCTTCGGTTAAGCGTTTTAAGAGCAAGGTAGCGTCTTTTTTCTTGCCAGCTTCTAGGTTAACTTCCGCTAAAGCGACATCCAGTACTGGGCTGTCTGTGTGTATGCGGCGCAGTTCACGCAAAATATTTAGGGCCGCTATTGGGCCATCGCGCCCAGCGAGTAATTGTGCATTAAGAATACGTATTAGTAGCTCGGTTTGTTTAATGTCGCTCAGGCGTTCTAACCCTTTGTCCCATTGTTCTTCTTGTAAAGCGAGCCGGGCCAGTGAAAAAAGCAAAGCATCACGATAAACCCCTGTTGCCTTGTTAAGTCGATAGGTGAACTCTGTTTCAGCTTGATCTTGCAAGCGATAGCGCGCTTCGGCGATGAGCTTTAATACCGTAAACCGAAAGCTTTCAGTGCGCGGTTTACGCGGATATTGTGCGGCGCGGCCTGCGGCGTCGGCAACACGTGTTGCGGTTAATGGGTGGGTCATTAAAAACTCTAAGGATGACCCTCGATACTTACTCGCATCCATCATGTTGGTGAACATGCCGGTCATGGCGTTGGCATCAAGGCCGGAAGCCACCAGAGTTTTCATGCCGAGGCGATCAGCTTCACGCTCAAAATCTCGGCTGTAAGCCAGCTGGTTTTGAATAGCCGCAGCTTGGCTACCCATGATGCCCGCGATGCCTGCGTCAGTGTTACTTGTCGCAATCAAAATAATACTGGCCAACAAGGTGGCGAGCGCAACAGGGTCGCGACGTTGAGCGGCTTCAACTTGGCGAGCAAAGTGACGCTGACTAAGGTGGGCAAGTTCGTGAGCGAGCACGGAAGAGAGTTGATCTTCGTCATCCGAATACAACAATAAGCCGAAATTAATCCCAACAACGCCGCCAGGGACGGCAAAGGCGTTTAATTCAGGGCTATCAATAACAATCAGTTCTAAGTCCGTACTTTGTAGTTGTGAATTAGGAACTAATTGATAAACAAGATCGTGAAACCATTCTAAAATAATAGGGTCATCTATGGTTGACACTTGCGAGCGCATGTTTCGTAACCAATCGCGCCCTAGTTCATGTTCTTGCTGTAAGGAAATCAAGCCGGAGGTGGTATCACCTAACGCCGGAAGTTCATTCGCAGCGAAAGTGAAAGGGGCCGTGGTTGCAAGGCAAGTACAAAGGAGAATGGAGAGTAAATATTTCAAAAGTGATTTCCGTGGCCTTAGGTGTCGCTCATTTCAGACTAATCGTGGACAGTGCAGTTCCCAATGGATACAGAATTACATTGCTGGCGTATACTTGCATCATGTCAAAACGTCAAAACGGTGTCTAACACTATGCAGGTTGCTGTTGAGCTCGATACGCAAGGGTTACAGTGTCCTATGCCTTTATTAAAGACCAAACTGGCTTTGCGTGAGTTGCTGGTTGGGCAAGTGCTTAAGGTAACATCCTCTGACGCTGGTAGTGCTCGTGATATTCCTCGTTTTATTCAACTTAGTTCCCATGTCTTGCATCAAAGTGATGAAGTCGATGGGTGTTTTATTTTTATGATCGAAAAGGGAGCATGAAATGCTGAAGGTTGTTCAGCGCTGGATCGACAGATATTTATCCGATGAAGAGGCTATTAGCCTTTTGTTGATCTTAGTGGCGATTATGCTGGTGATCATGCTACTAGGGCAGGTACTCGCCCCTTTCCTTACCGCTGTTGTTATTGCGTATTTGCTGCAAGGCGGTATGAATTACTGCAAGCGGCGTGGGCTAGGGCACTTGTCGGCAACGGTGGTGATGTTCTTATTGTTTATGACGGTGATGTTTACGTTGCTTTTGATCATTTTGCCGGCAACCTGGAATCAGTTTATCCAGTTTATATCGGAAGTTCCGCGCATGGCCTCAAAAGGCCAAGAGTTGATGTTGCTTCTGCCTGAACAGTATCCTGAGCTGGTGTCCGTTGAGCAAGTTAGGCAATGGACGAAGGACATTGGGGATGAAGTTGCATCCATGGGGCAGTTTGCAGTGTCTTTCTCGCTTTCAGGTATTGCAGGCTTGATGGGTGTGCTCATTTATTGTGTATTAGTGCCAATCTTGGTGTTCTTTTTACTTAAAGACTCAAGTCAGATTTTGAATTGGATTACTGCATTTTTGCCTAATAAACGTAATCTCCTAATCAATGTCTGGACTGAAATGGATATGCAAATCGCGAATTACATTCGCGGTAAGGCGCTTGAAATTGTTATTGTTGGTGGTGTGACCTACATCGCGTTCACCATCATGGGAATCAATTATGCTGCACTTCTGGCTATTGCCGTTGGGTTGTCGGTATTGATTCCCTATATTGGCGCCGCCGTAGTCACCGTCCCCATTGCTCTGGTTGCCTATTTTCAGTGGGGAATAACAGACCAATTTACTTGGTTGCTTATTGTGTATGCGATCATCCAAGCGTTGGATGGCAACGTATTAGTCCCCTTAATGTTTTCTGAGGTGGTTAATTTACATCCTGTCGCTATCATAGTGGCAGTCTTAGTATTTGGTGGATTGTGGGGGTTTTGGGGTGTCTTTTTTGCCATTCCTTTAGCCACATTGTTTAAAGCAATATTAAGGGCATGGCCTGTGGCGCTATCTGGCGGGCCAGAACCTGGAAACTGACTTGTCAGTAGGGGTTTGCAGCAGTAGACTTGCGGCCTCTAAACACCAAGCCCAGAATGGCAAATAAGAATAATTCGGGAGAATGGCACAAATGATAACCGGCAGTATTGTTGCTCTCATTACACCGATGCATGCGGATGGCAGTATCGATTGGGACAACCTTGATAATTTAGTGAATTTTCATATCAAGGAAGGTACCGACGCGATTGTGGCGATGGGAACCACCGGGGAATCAGCAACGCTTGAGACCGAAGAGCATATCGGCGTTGTTGAGCGCGTAATTAAAACCGCAGCAGGACGCCGCCCGGTTATCGCAGGCACAGGTGCAAACAACACCTCTGAAGCGATTGAACTAACACACGAAGCAAAGCGCGTTGGCGCCGATGCCTGTTTGTTAGTAACACCGTATTACAACAAACCGCCACAGCGTGGTTTGATTAAGCATCACGAAGCGATTGCAGCCGCGGTGGATATTCCACAGTGGTTGTACAACGTGCCGGGGCGAACCGGAATTGATATGCTGCCAGAAACCATTGCGGCATTGGCTGATATCCCGCAAATTACTGCAGTGAAAGAAGCCACTGGCGATATGGATCGCGCGCGTAAGGTGATTGAGCTGGTAGGTGATCGTATGGCAGTGTACTCTGGCGACGATGCCACCGCCTATGAGCTTATCTTGCTGGGTGGTCACGGTAATGTATCGGTCACCGCGAACGTAGCTCCAGCCTTGATGCACCAACTGTGCATGTTAGCGCTTGACGGCAAAGCCGATGAAGCTCGTGCATTAAACGAAAAACTGATGAATCTGCACAACGCCATGTTCGTTGAAGCAAATCCGATTCCGGTAAAATGGGCAGTGGAACGTATGGGCAGAGCTGGCCCTGGTGTTCGCTTACCGCTCGTGCCTCTTGATGAGCGCCTGCAGCCGAAAGTCGAATTAGCTTTAAAAGAGTTTGGCATTATCTAACGGATACCAATGCGACTACTTTGTATTCTCCCGCTGGCTGCACTTTCTGGGTGCAGCTGGATGTTTGGAGACACCTTCGATAACCGTGCGCTCGATTACCTCGAAGCGCAGGAATCTCCCGCTACGCAAGTGCCTGCGGACATTACTTTAAACACCTATGATCGATACCCCGTGCCTGACGTTAATGGCAGCCAGGATTTAGCGGATGAATTCATCATTCCTGTGCCTGATCCTATCGTGATTGATGAAACAGACACTGGCAGCACATCGCTTAGCGAATATCAGAGCTATGATCTTAATCCGCGCATAGAGAAAGATGGTGCCGGGACGGAAGTATTGCGTTTGGATACTGAATTTGCCATTTCTTGGGCCAAAGTAGCGGATGCTGTGGCCGGAACAGACCTCAAAATGACGGATCTTAACCGCAGCCTGGGTATCTACTTTTTGGAACTTCCTAACCCTGACGCCGCGAACGACGATCGCAGTTGGTGGGCAAAACTTTGGAGTGATCCGGTTGAGCCAACACTGACGTACGAATTGAAGATGGTCAACGCGGGAGAGGGGGTGTATGTCTCACTTCTGCAAGATGCTGAAACACTCGCAGATACCGTCACGACTCGTTCAGTGTTAACTCAGGTACGTGACCAGCTAACTCAGTGAAATATATTTCGCTTGGCAGTGGCAGCCGTGGAAATGCTACCTTAGTGCGATATCAGTCTGACGCTATCTTGATTGACAGTGGATTCTCACGCAAAGCATTGCTGCAGCGCGTAGAACGCGCTGGTGTAGAGCAAAGAGAGTTGGCGGCGGCGTTTGTCACCCATGAACACAGTGATCATGCCAAAGGCATAACGTCGCTGTGTGAACATTTGAATATTCCTTTTTATGCCTCTTTTGGTACGGCCCGAAAAATGGAGTGGACCAATCACTCCTTGTGGCGCTGTATTCGTGCAGAACAAGTTATCGAGGTAGGAGGCATGACGGTCATGCCTGTGGTGGTGCCACACGATGCCCACGAACCACTTCAGTTTGTTATTCAGAATGCAGATGGCCACAGGCTTGGTATACTATCCGACCTTGGATCATTGACGCCTCATATCGTCGAATCGTATAAGCATTGTCATGCGCTTCAAGTCGAAGCGAATCATGATCCCAGCATGCTACAGAACGGCCCATACCCGCCGTCATTACGGGCCAGAGTCGCTGGGGCGTATGGGCATTTGAGTAACGAACAATGCGCTGACTTCATTCGCCGTGTGCGTTGGTCTGGCTTGCGCCATGTCACCGCCGGGCATATCAGCGAAAAAAATAATGACCGGAATCTGGTTGCTCAGATTCTGGCGGTTGTGCTGGAGTGTCACCCGAATGAGGTGACCATGCTAGAGCAAGACGAACTGTCTGCCTGGGTCAGCCTAAGTGATTAAAATTAACTCTTCCGGTGACCCCAATGGCCCGGAATTAACTTTGTGATTTTCCGGAGAACCCCATGGAAAAGCGTGAACTTCTTTATTCAGGCAAAGCCAAGTCTGTTTTTACCACAGACAACCCAGACCTTATGGTGCTTGAGTTCCGTAATGATACTTCTGCCTTTGACGGCAAGAAAATGGAACAACTAGACCGTAAAGGCCTAGTGAATAACAAGTTTAATGCTTTCATCATGACCAAGCTTTCTGAAGCAGGCATTCCTACGCATTTTGAGAAGTTGCTATCAGACACTGATGCACTGGTTAAGCGCCTAGACATGATTGAGCTTGAGTGCGTAGTGCGTAACGTTGCCGCAGGCAGTTTGGTGCGTCGCCTAGGTGTGGAAGAGGGGATTGATCTGAACCCGCCAACATTTGAGCTTTTCCTCAAGAATGATGCACTCGGTGACCCAATGGTTAACGAATATCACGCACGTTCATTTGGTTGGGCTGACGATGCAACACTCGACAAAATGAAAGAATTAACCTTTAAAGTGAACACCGTGCTGAAACAGCTGTTCCTTGATGGCGATATGTTGCTAGTTGATTACAAGCTTGAGTTTGGTATTTTCAATGGGGAAGTCGTTCTGGGGGATGAGTTCTCTCCAGACGGTTGTCGTCTGTGGGACAAAAACACCCGTGAAAAGCTCGACAAAGACCGTTTCCGCCAAGGTTTGGGTGGCGTGGTTGAAGCGTATGAGGAAGTTGGTCGCCGCATTGGCGTCGAATTTTGATCAATTAGTGCGTATTTGTTCGTAAGGATTGGCATTTTTAGCAGGTGTGTGCAAACTTAGTGCACTGCTTACGAACACAACATAAAAACAGGAATTACCCATGAAAAAGACAGCACTTGCGGCATTTTTGGTCGCGATGACTCCGGTAGCTTCACATGCGGATCTGCTATTCACGGTAGGCGCTAAGGCAAGCGTTTGGAGTCCAGAACCAACAGGCCAGCTTGATGACGGCGTCTCTGTTGATGGCGAAGTTAACGGCTTAGGTCTTGAATCAGATTCAGGTACACAACTGACGGTGTTTTTTGAACATCCAGTACCAGTGGTGCCTAACATTCGCTTGCGTCAAACCAGTTTGAAAATGGACGGCTCAGGGGTACTAACACAACAGTTTGGTGATCAAACGTTTGGTGGACCTGTTGATAGTGAGTTAGATATGTCTCATACCGACTTCACGGCCTACTGGGGCGCGCCATTACCAGTGCCATACCTAGACATTAACTTCGGTCTAACTGTGCGTGCATTTGATGGTTACGCCGTTGTTGAAAGTACTGTGGTTGATCAGCGTGAAGAAGTTGAATTGGATTTTGCTCTACCAATGGGCTTCCTAGAAGCTCAAGTGGGCACGCCATTCGGTTTGTACGCACAAGCTGAAATTAATTACATTGCTTATGACGGCAACAGCTTGTCTGACACTATGATTGGTTTAGGTTATGACCTTCCAATTCCGGTAGTGGATGTGGCGTTGGACCTTGGTCATCGCTCTATCAGCATGAAAACGAATGATGACACCACAGACATTGCAACTGATTTTGAAGTGTCTGGTATGTACTACGGAGCATCATTGGCGTTTGGTTTTTAAGCAAACGTTCGTTGACGTGTTAGAAAAAAACCGGGCATCGCCCGGTTTTTTTATGGTTTTTTATTGCGAATACGCGAAATAAACGCACGATGAGCAGCGTTGCTGTATTTACCAGCTAGTAGATATCAGTTAACAGATACTAGTTAGTAGTTAGTTAGCTTAGCGTCTTGAATTACTCAGCAGCGTCTTCGTCGTGATTGTCCTGATGGGCTTTTGCCGCATCAATACGCTTGTCTCGATCAGGGTGGGAGCTTAAGTACTCTTCCCAGTTGTTGGTCTCGCGCGTGGCTCCGGGCAGAGCATTAAGTGCATCTCCCAGCAAGCTAGGATTCATTCCAGCTTTAGATAAATGTTCGTGAGCAAAACTATCGGCACTGGTTTCCATCGTGCGACTAAAGGCATTTTGACTCAGCGAAATTCCCGTACTTAACACAACCTCAGATAAACCCTCCAGATCGCCAATTAATAACCCGTAAATAACCGAGGTAACGCTGGCTTGCACGACCATTTGTGCGCCATGACGAAGATCGACATGGCCCGCTTCGTGGAATAACACCGCGATTAACTCATCAGGTGTTAAGTCCCGAACTAGGCTATCAAATACCACTAACGTGCCATCAGGCAGAGCAAAGGCATTTGGGCTGCCTCCACTCCTAAATAACAGTCGGTAGTGATCACCAAGCCCTGCAGCTTCTCGAGCAGCTTTCCAGTCGGTGTGTATTTGGGCTTGTTCGTCTTCGTTGATTTTGGTCGGATCAAGAAAATAATCTAAGGTGGTCAGCGATGATTTCCCTAGTTGATCAAGAATCGTTTGGGGGATATAGGGCGCACTGATCTGGGCAGCTTTGGGAACGCCTTCCACTAAAATACCCCACATGCACAAAGGAACAAGCACCGCGGCAAGTACGACGGCGACGAGATGACTCTCCAGCCAGGCTAATAGCCCGCCCTTATGAGACCAGCGAACTGATAACTCATTAGGAATAAAACGATCACCGTCAGGAAAAATTAACTCCACAGGCAAGCCGGGTAAAATATCCCCTTGCTGGCAGTCGGATAATTGTGAATAGCGAAGTTCGATATTATTGTCGTGGGCGAGAATACGAATCCCACCCACGTCAGACACTATTGCGGTGGCATGGCGGACGTCGCTGCGGCCCGCCATAGTATAAACACCTTCAATTCGCTGCATTAGACGACAGAAAAGTCTGAATCAAACACGCCTGCCGCCTCTTCACCAAATGCACCGCTGCTGCCTTCCACTGTATTACTCACATGGTCGATGGCTGGTTCAAGATGCACGGTTGTTTTTGAGGAAAGGTAACGAAGTTTCAGTACCTTAGTGGCAGGGAAGGCCAAGCCCAATGTAAATAAAATTAATAGACCGTTGATGATCATCATTTTTAAATAGCCAGTCACGGTGATTTCAGAAGTGAACTTAGCTAGACCTTCTGCTTCAAGATTATTGACGATGTGATTACGAATCGTCGCAATAAAAAAAGCTTGAATTAAAAACGAAGCAAAATAGATGATGATAAATAAAGGAAGCATGGCGCCTAATGCCGCGTAAGCAGCCATATCATTTCCAGCTTCAGAAGCGGCTGTGTAACCGGCCAACGGCGTGGCAATAACAAGGAAAGCAACTAAGAAAAAGATGATACTTAATGCGAACGCAATTAAAGCCGCTTTATAGTATTCACCAGTGTTGGTATTGAGAGAGATTTCTCGACCGCCGTATGAGCAGTTACCAAACATAAACTGGTGAATGCGTTTGATCACCCAAGGCATTAATAAATAAAGAGTGACGGCAGCAACAATCGGGAGAATAATGAAATTCAAACAAGCGCCCCAGTAATTGCCGTGAAAATTAAAGCGCACATTTCGATACGCTGTGTTTCTGTAGGTAAAACGAATGCCTTGTACTATCAGCCAAGGCATCGCAGCGATAAATAGAAGAGGCCCGATAAAAATCATTGGTGCCCAAAAAGCACTTGCGCCCCAGAAAATCAGTAATACACCGACTGCAAGTAGGCGACCGATAAATATTTGCATTGGATTGGCTAAGTATTGCAGACGATGATTGTCTATCGAGGTGTGGCCATACAAGTACTGGTTGTTACGTACTTTTGCCCAAGGACCATACAGGCCCAGCGATAAAATAGTGAGTAAAACGTTAATTAGCCAAAGCTTAGTATAACCCCAAGCAGACGCTGAAAAGTCGATGGACGCACTGCGAGTGTGTCCCATATCAATAGGTTGTGTCATATCACTTCCTTGTTGTGTTTGAAAAAGTTCAAGTTAATTCTAAATGAAAAACCGGCGGCATCCGTCGCCGATTTCTAATTGTACTGATTTTACAGATGACGTCTTGTTGAATTGTCGTCTCGGTTATTTATCTTCACGAACAAATTCAGCGAGCACTTGGCCATTGCTGCGATTTCCCACCAACACACTCATCACATCCGCACGGATAGCGCTGATGGGATGTTGGCGGTACTGGTATTCAAGGCGGCAACGTTGAAGTGGACAGAAGCGGTAGCCAATTTGCATCGTTAATGAGCGGCCGCTGGTTTGTTTATAGGCCGTCTCGGGATTCACCAACCAGCTTAGATCTTCAAATAACCCTGGCTCCCAGCGCCAACTGCTTTGCATAGTGGCGAGAACCTCATAATCTTTAAAGTTAAGAGCCGCCGCAACCCAGCGCTTGCCGTCCTCTTTCTCTACCGTTTGATCAAGGCGGTTTTTAACGGTTTCGTTCTTGAGTGTAAATTCAAGAACCGATTTTGCTTTTTGTCCCGGCTGGTACGCCGCATTGCGATCAGGAAACAGCGGGCTGTAAACGGAGCTGTTCGGTAAATTACGCATCCCGACAATCACAAAGCTTTGTTTGCCGTCGGTGTAGTTGTATTTTGCCGCTTGCAGTTCTAATTCAATGAAATAGGTTCTCCCTGCGCGAAGGTCGTTCGTCAGTTCACCGCTAAACAGTACCTCTATATTACTTTCGTTCAGATAGCTTTCAGAGGTCCATGCGGCACGCGCGTCATTGAGCCGTTCTTGTATTCGCGCATCGCGCTCAGCGGCCAGTTTTTGCGCTTCGCGGCGTGCATCTTCGACACGTTGAGCTTCAAGTAGCTGCTGGCGGCGTAGCTCTTCCTTTGATGGTCCACACCCACTTACGGTGAGTACGCAGAGGAAAAGTACAAGAATACGGAACATGTGACTTCCTTAATACTTAAAATTGCGCAAGATTATACCGCTTCAGGCATTAAAGTGGGACTCCGTAAACGCGCCGATTGTGAATATGGATTATATAAGCGTTGCTTTCATCATAAAGAAAGGTAATGACAAACGAAGCACTCTAGACAAAGGCAGGTGGCTATGACAACCTTCCCGCTGTTTTCAAGAACTGAGGACGCCGAGTTGCGGGTCATTGTTTTACTATCAGTGATGCTACTTTCAGCCTGTAATTATTGGAGCTCTTCTTACGGTAAGATGCCTGATAAAGAGTTGAGAGAAAGAAATTATCGCTGCCAAATGGCTAGCTCTCTTTCAGCGGCTGAAATTCAGGTATGTAAAAACATTCGACGAGAGTGTGATGTGCGTGCTGATAATGGAATTTACGTGTGCTGATCCGAAATGAGATAACGTCGGAAATACTAGAATTTTTAACTGCCATCAGGAAAAACTATGAAACTTGTTAAGCTCGTTCCAGCAGTTGCGCTGGGTACATTATTATTGGCCGGTTGTGGTCAGGAGGAAAGCGTGAAATTAGAAACCACCGCTCAAAAGGCGAGTTATGGTGTTGGCTTGAACATTGGCCGTCAATTAAAGCAAGAAGGCGCAGAGCTTGAAGCGGATGCCGTCATTGCAGGTATTCGTGATTCAATTGCAGATGCTGAGCCTAAGCTGACTCAAGAAGATATTCAGGCTGCTTTTATGTCGATGCAAGAAGATGCAGAGCGTAAGCAAAAAGCACTAGAAGATGAAGCAGCACAAGCAAGCGTTGCTTTTCTTGAAGAAAACGCAAAGAAAGATGGCGTAACAGTTACCGAGTCTGGCCTTCAGTACGAAGTGATTACCGCGGTTGAAGAAGGTAAATCTCCAGAAGCAACCGACAAGGTTCGTGTTCATTACCACGGCACGCTGACCAGCGGTGAAGTTTTCGACAGCTCAGTTGAGCGTGGCGAGCCAGCTGAATTCCCTGTAAACGGTGTTATCCGTGGTTGGGTTGAAGCGCTTCAGTTGATGAAAGAAGGTGAGAAGTGGAAACTGACCATCCCAGCAGAATTGGCATACGGCGCTCGTAGCCCAAGCCCTAAAATTCCTGCAAACTCTGCGTTGGTATTTGAAGTTGAGCTAGTTAAGATCCTTGACTAATTTCAGCTGAAAATCGCAGAAAGAAAAAAGCCCGCTATTATCGCGGGCTTTTTTGTATTCAAATTTTGACTAACTGCGCTTTGGCTAGGTGGTTAGTCGACGAGCTCTTCCTCTTCTTGAGGTTCTTTTACGGTATCGCTTTTCGTGCGTGAGCCACATACAGCCATGTGCTGCAATGTACGCTCTAGACTTTCTAATTGTTGATCACTTAAGCGGGTGACATTGCTGCACACGCGGCAGGTGATTTTTCGATCTCGCATAAGATCTTTGGCCGCTTTCGATGTATAAGCTTTACACTCGGTACAAGGCAACGGATATTGAATAAGAGATGCAACATTTGATGACATAAAATTAACCACAACAACAACTTCAGTTGGGTGATATTTATACAATAAATAAGGGCTAAGTAGAAGGTCGAAACAGAAAGAACTAGAGATTTTTAAGTGGTCGGGGTAGAGAGATTCGAACTCCCGACATCTTGGTCCCAAACCAAGCGCGCTACCAGACTGCGCTATACCCCGAATGCTGTGTTGGCTCCCCGAGCTGGACTTGAACCAGCGACCAATAGATTAACAGTCTACTGCTCTACCAACTGAGCTATCGGGGAACGTCTCAACAGCGGGACGAATATTACGCCGGGAGCTGTTTTTGGTCAATACCTTTTGTTAAATAAATTTAAGAAAAACAAAAGGATAGGGCAAGCAAGAGAAAATAAGGGAGGAGGCTGAATGAGTGATCAAGACGGCAGGCCGGCGTGATCACTGATCCAACATCAGGGTGACTCGTACTTAGCTACCCTTTTTGAAAATATTCTCGTACACGTGATTTGTTGCTTCAACAAAGCCTTCGATGCTGCCGCAGTCAAAACGCTGACCACGGAACTTGTAGGCGATAACACAGCCTTCTTGTGCTTGTTTTAGCAGGGCATCAGTAATTTGTACTTCGCCATTTTTGCCAGGAGGCGTTTGCTCAATTTTGTCGAAAATATCAGGGGTTAGAATGTAACGACCAATAATAGCCAAGTTGCTTGGCGCATCTTCCTTGGCTGGCTTTTCAACCATGTCAGTAACACGGTAGAGGCCATCTTTCATTTCTTCACCCGCGATGACGCCGTACTTGTGCACTTCATCGTGTGGCACTTCTTGTACAGCAACCACAGAGCAGCGGAACTGCTCGAAGATCTTAACCATCTGAGCAAGCACGCCTTCACCGTCTTCAGCAGCAACACACAGGTCGTCAGCAAGCACCACGGCAAAAGGCTCATCGCCCATGAGGTACTTACCAGACAAAATAGCGTGGCCCAAGCCTTTCATGTGGTTCTGGCGTTTGAAGGCAAATTCATTTTCGTCGATAAGCTTACGAATAGACGTCAGTAAGTTCTCTTTGCCAGACCCTTCAATTTCTTTTTCAAGCTCATAGCTGATGTCGAAATGATCCGCAATGGCGCGCTTTCCTCGGCCAGTAATAAAACCAATACGGTTCATTCCTGCCGCCGCTGCTTCTTCAACACCGTACTGTACGAGAGGCTTGTTCACGATAGGCAGCATCTCTTTTGGCATTGCTTTAGTAGCAGGTAGGAATCGAGTGCCGTAACCGGCAACTGGAAACAGGCATTTACGGATCATAGACGTCTTTCCTTGTTCAGACATGGATTTAGGTACCTCATTTAGGTGTCAGATTATGGCAGATTTGTTACGTTTTTGCGTCACCCACACAATTTTGCCGTAGTTTTTGTGCGAAGGTAGTTCTGAATAAAGATCAGGTGGCTGCGGTTAGTAGGGAGATCGAAGGAAATCCCAAGTTCAGGCACTAGCTAAATGAATTATTCAGAAGTGCCCGAGAATTGACACATCCTGAATCACATTGGTGCAAGGATGATGCCGACGGTATAGAAAGTGCTTACCTATACTAATATCAGTGAAGGCTCGGAACTAACGGCGACTCTAGCCCCTCAACCAGTTTGTGGGGCGGGACAAACCACTGGTGGTACAAAAATACTCATGAGAGTATGAAGTTGTGCCCTATTTTGAAACATCGGAGGCAGTAAATGCACATTGATGCACCGTTTGAGTTAGTACTGTTTGGTGGGTTGGGTGATCTGGCTTTACGTAAGTTGATGCCAGCACTCTTTTTACTTCATCGTGATGGACGTTTACCCGACGGTAAAATTTATGCAGTAACACGACGAGAGATGTCTCGGGACGATTTTGTGTCTCGCATTGAAAGTTCGTTAAAGGCGCATGTGCCTTCTGAATGCCTTGAGTTGCAGCCATTAGATACTTTTATTAATAAAGTATTTTGCTTAACCATGGATGTGACTGACGAAGCAGGCTACCAAGCGCTGAACTCTGTACTGTCCCAGGATGACATTAATCGACTGTATTACATGGCCACTGGGTCAGATTTGTACATGCCGATATGCAAGGGGCTGCATTCGGCGGGCTTGATTAAAAGCGAATCGAAAATTGTACTGGAAAAACCGATTGGTCATGATCTTGAGACGGCTCAAGCTATTAACGACACCGTGGCTCAGTTTTTTACTGAGAAGCAGATCTACCGAATTGATCATTATCTCGGTAAAGAAACCGTTCAAAATTTAATGGTACTGCGCTTTGCTAACTCTTTGTTCGAGTCGCAATGGAATCAGCATTATATTGATCATATTCAAATCACAATTTCCGAACAGTTGGGGGTTGAGCAGCGCGCTGAATTTTATGAGCACGTTGGCGCGATGCGTGACATGTTTCAGAACCACCTGTTGCAACTACTCTGTATCACCGCGATGGAACCACCTGCCAAGCTAGACCCAGATGCCGTGCGTGATGAAAAAGTCAAAGTACTGCGAGCATTAAAACCCATCACTGGTGATTTAATTAATGCCAATGTGGTTCGTGGGCAGTACGACTCTGGAGTGGGGGAAGGGCAGCCCGTGCCGCGTTATCGTGATGAGCCGGGAGTACACGCAAAAAGCCTGACGGAAACCTTCATTGCTGCGAAAGTAGAGATTGATAATTGGCGTTGGGCGGGTGTACCGTTTTACTTACGAACAGGTAAACGTTTAGCCGAGAGAACGTGTGAAATTGTGGTGCAGTTTAAAGAAATTCCGCATTCGATTTTTCCGTTGCAGCATAAAAACACCATGGCAAATAAATTAATTTTCCGTTTACAGCCGGACGAAGGTGTTCGCTTAATGTTGTGTGAAAAGCGAGTGGGGCCGGGTATGAATGTACGTCCTATGAACTTGAGCCTTAACCCGTCTAATCAACGACAAACTCGTGTGCCAGAAGCTTATGAACGTCTGCTTTATGATGCACTCAGTGGTAACGCAACTCTCTTCTTACGAGACGACGAATTGGTGGAAGCATGGCGTTGGGTTGACCCCATTATTAAATTCTGGACTGAGCAAGAACAACGTCCAGAACCCTACACAGCAGGAAGCTGGGGCCCAGCCGCAGCGACATTATTACTGGCCAAAGATGGCCGACTCTGGGATGAAAACAGTTGATCTATTCACCACACTTAGTGTGCTCGCTGCACTAAGACGATAAGTGATAGGAAGGTATTTATGAGAGGTTTTAATGATAGATAATCGTTTTTCGTCTTCCAGTGTGTTGGCGCGTCAGCTCGCTGACGACCTTGCTGGAAAAATGCGTGAAGCCATCGAAGCCCGTGGCCGTGTGTGTATTGCCGTCAGCGGTGGCTCGACTCCAGTCAAATTTTTTGACGAATTATCCAAGCGCCAACTTGATTGGAGTAAAGTTAGAATCACCTTGGTCGATGAGCGTTGGGTTAGCGAAGACGATGCGGCCAGTAATGCACGTTTGGTTCGCCAACACCTTTTGCAAAATGAAGCCAGCCAAGCGTACTTTTTGCCATTAAAAAATAAATCCGCAGACCCTGTAAATGGCTTTATGGAGTGTGAAAATAAACTTCATGAATTGATGGTGCGCTTAGATTTTGCTGTGTTAGGAATGGGCAATGATGGCCATACGGCGTCTTGGTTTCCTGAATCTTCAGCGCTATCAAAATGTTTGGATGAGGGTAATGCCGCGTGGTGTAGCCCGGTGACGGATGAACCAACAGGCTTAGCCCGAATGACGCTAACGTGGGGCTTGTTATCCGCGTGTCGTCACTTGTATTTACATTTTGAAGGAGATGAAAAAAATACCGTGTTTGCCCAAGCCGGTATTGAAAGCGAACATCAAAATATCAGTGCCATGCCTGTGCGTACTGTGCTTTATCAATCTCAGGTGCCATTAAGTATTTACCGGAGCGAATAATATGCACACCGTCGTCGATGCTGTTACCCAACGAATTTGTGATCGTAGTAAGGCGTCGCGAGCGGCGTATCTTTCTGCGATGGAAGCTGCCGCCGTAAAAGGCCCGGTGCGAGGAACATTAAGCTGTACCAACCTTGCGCACGATTACGCCTCAGCCACAGATGATGAAAAACTTATTTTAAAAAGCAGCCATCGTAGCGCTAACGTTGCGATTATTAATGCCTATAACGATGTACTTTCTGCGCATGCACCTTACCGAGATTACCCCGAAAAATTAAAAGCCTTCTTAGCTGAAAAAGGTCACGTTGCCCAAATGGCAGGTGGCGTACCTGCCATGTGTGATGGTGTGACTCAAGGGCAAACAGGGATGGAGTTGTCGCTGTTCAGTCGTGATGTAATTGCCATGAGTACCGCCGTTGCTTTATCTCATCAGGTGTTTGATGGCAGTTTAATGCTGGGAATTTGCGACAAAATTGTACCGGGATTAATGATGTCGGCCTTACGATTTGGACATCTGCCTACCGTATTTATCCCGTCTGGGCCAATGCACAGCGGCATTAGCAATTCGGATAAAGCCAAAACACGACAAGCGTTCGCCAAAGGTGAGGTGGGCGAAGCGGAGTTACTAGAAAGTGAAATGGGCTCCTATCACAGCGAAGGTACGTGTACGTTTTACGGCACAGCCAACTCTAACCAAATGCTGATGGAGATCATGGGGCTGCAATTACCGGGCTCATCGTTTGTGAACCCTGATTCTCCAATTCGAGATAAATTAACGCAATACGCGGCGCATCGCCTGGCAGAAATCACCGCCCTGGCACCGGATTACATGCCTATCGCGCAGATCATTGATGAAAAAGCGATTGTAAATGCCATCGTTGGGTTACTGGCTACTGGAGGTTCGACCAATCACAGTATTCATCTTATCGCCATCGCGCGGATGGCGGGTGTACTGATTGATTGGCAAGACATGTCAGATCTTTCTGATGTTGTCCCCTTGATGACGCGCATGTATCCCAATGGCAGCGCTGATGTGAATGCCTTTGAGCGTGCCGGCGGTATGCCACTCTTAATTCGCGAATTACTTGATGCCGGTTTGTTGCATGAAGATGTGAATACCGTACTTGGGCATGGCCTACGTCAATGGTGTCAGTCACCGGCTCTGGATAATGAAGGTGAGCTTACTTGGGTTCCTGTTGTGGCGGAATCGGGCGATCTGTCTGTATTGGCACCTGCACACGCGCCTTTCTTGCGAGAAGGTGGCATGAAACTGGTGAGTGGTAATTTAGGTCGCGCCATTATGAAAGTCTCTGCGGTACCGGATGATCGTTGGGTGATAGAAGCGCCTGCGCGGGTATTCACGGATCAACAGCAAGTATTAACGGCTTATCAGTCGGGTGAGTTAAATAAAGATGTTGTGGTTGTGGTCAAGGGGCAAGGCCCTAAAGCGAATGGAATGCCAGAGCTGCATCAGTTAACGCCTGCGCTCACTAACCTGCAAGAGCAGGGGTTTAAGGTAGCCTTGCTCACTGACGGACGTTTGTCGGGTGCTTCGGGCAAAGTCCCTGCGGCCATTCATTTAAGCCCGGAAGCGCTCGATGATGGGCCTATTCATGCCATTGAAGACGGCGATGTGATTCGTATTGATGGTCATCATGGCAGCGTTGAAACATTAAGTTCAGAGTTTGAAGAGCGCTTGAAACAAGAGCGTGAACCGTTGAATACCGCTGCGAATGCATCGGGTGTAGGTCGTGAATTATTTGCAGGTTTTCGTAAGCTGGCAGGGCCGGCAGACGAAGGTGCAATCAGCTTGGGATGGGAGTGAAAATATGTGGGATACATGGCTAGAAGATGCAAAACCCGTGATGCCGGTTATCGTTATTAACGATTTGGCTGACGCCGTTCCATTAGCACAAGCGTTAGTGGCCGGTGGCGTCAAACTCCTAGAAGTAACCTTGCGAACAGAATGTGCGCTGGAGGCTATTCGTGAAATTAAAGCCAATGTGCCGGGGGCCATTGTCGGTGTTGGGACTGTTGTATCTCCAGAGCAATTAAGCGCTGCACTGAATCAGGGCGCTGAGTTTGCAGTAAGCCCCGGTTTTACGCGTAGTTTGCTGGATGCTGCGAAAGAATGGGGTGGCCCGTACCTTCCAGGGGTCGCTACCCCCAGTGAAGTGATGCAAGTGCGTGAAGCGGGATTCAAAGAGATGAAGTTCTTCCCAGCGGTTGCTAGTGGAGGGCGCGACATGCTGCGCTCCATTGGTGCGCCTCTTCCAGACGTTAGGTTCTGCCCAACGGGTGGGATCGGCGCCGAGACATATCACGACTTTCTTGAGCTAGAGAATGTATTTACCGTGGGTGGCAGTTGGTTAACACCCTCAAAACTAATATCGGCACGAAACTGGCAAGAGATTACTGAGATTTCTGCAGCGACGTAAGGGAAGGGGATGACTCAGTCCGCACTGGAACAGTTTACGCACCGGGTTTCTGAGATATATGGCGAGGCGCAAAACAGTAGCGCCATCGCACGTGATATTCTTCAAATCTGCCAAACATATTGTGATAAAAATTCAAGAAAATTACTTGAAGAGCCAACCTTAAGTGATCACACACGGTGGTCGGAAAAAGACATAATTCTAATTACTTATGGCAACAGTATTCAAACAGCGGATGAAACGCCGCTAGACACGTTGGCGACCTTTTTACGTGAAAGGCTGACTGGCGTTGTTAATTCGGTGCATATATTACCGTTTTTTCCTTACAGCTCTGATGATGGCTTTTCGGTCATTGATTACTATCAAGTTAACTCAGACTGGGGTGACTGGAGTGATGTTGCGAAGGTCGCACAAAACTTTGATTTAATGATTGATTTGGTGATTAATCATTGTTCACGTGAGAACCTTTGGTTTGTCGATTATATTGGTAATCACCAGCCTTATTGTGATTATTTTATTGAAGTGGACGCAGAGACGGATGTCTCAATGGTCACTCGTCCGCGTAATACCCCTTTGTTAACGCCGGTACATACCCACCGAGGTGTCCGTCATGTATGGGCGACGTTTTCAGAAGACCAAATTGATCTTAACTTTGCTAATCCAGATGTGCTGCTTGAGTTTATACGTATCTATTTGTTCTATATCGAACAGGGTGCGCGGTTTATTCGTTTGGATGCGGTTGCATTTTTATGGAAGCAATTGGGCACTAACTGTTTGCATTTAAAGCAAACGCATGAAGCGGTTAAGCTGCTGCGTGATGTGATCAATTTTGTTGCACCAGAAGTTGTGATGATTACCGAAACTAATGTGCCGGTAAAAGAAAACCTCAGCTATTTTGGTGAGTCCGACGAAGCGCACATGGTGTATCAGTTTGGATTACCTCCCTTGGTTTTACACGCGCTCAATCGTGGGAACGCTTCCTTCTTAACGGATTGGGCCGATGATATTCCGGTGTTACCTGAGGGCTGTTCCTATTTAAACTTTACCGCCTCTCACGATGGTATCGGTGTACGTCCTGTCGAGGGAATATTACCAGAGCGTGAAGTGCAGGATCTCATTGATTCAATGCACCGCTTTGGTGGCTTCGTTAGCATGAAAGCAAACAGCGACGGCACTGAAAGCCCTTACGAAATAAACATTACCTTGTTTGATGCCTGCATGGGAACACGCCGTGGTGTGGATCATCATCAAGTACCGCGTTTTTTATGTTCGCAAGCCATCATGTTAGCCATGCAGGGTATTCCTGCGGTGTATATTCATAGTTTAACGGCCTCACCGAATGACCTTGATCACGTCGAACAAACCGGGCGTACGCGCTCAATTAATCGACGCATTTGGGATAAAAACGAGCTTGAGTATTTACTCGGTAATCCAGTGACGCATCAAGCGGAGGTGTTTACTACGCTAACTCGTATGATACGAATTCGTCGTGATCAAAAAGCGTTTAATCCAGATGCAAGGCAAGATGTGATTAAGATTAATACAGACTTGTTTATTCTTAAACGCACCAGCACCGATGGTGAACAACGGATTTATACCATCTCCAACGTTACCGAGCGTATTTTAAGATTGCCATTAGCGAGTCTTGGTTTTCTTGAAAATGGCTTGAAAGACATATTAGCTTTAGAATCTACCACTATTGATGAAGAGTTGGTGTTATACCCATATCAAACGGTGTGGCTGACACAGGCTTAATTTTCTGAATATTGGGCATAAAAAAAACGAACCACCTGGTTCGTTTTTTTTTGCTATAAATTATTACTTGAAACGCCACCCTTAACCTTGGTTCATCTCGCTGTTATCAGCCTCAACGGCTTCGTACAAACGATCGAGCACATCCGGCATCGCCGAAATAACGCGGTTCCAGCTAGGAATGAACGGGGTGTCCATCGGGTTCGCTAGAAAACTTTCGCCAGCTACCATGATATTGGTGGCGAATAACTCAACCGCTTTTTCTTCAGCGTGACGATCCAGTGTTAAACCATTCATTCGCGCGTCATTGTAATACGTCTCGATAAAATCGAGTGCAACACGATAATAGGTGGCTTTAATCGTACGGAAAGTTTCGGTATTAAATACTTCACCTTGCGTCGCCAGTTTACGGAAGATAGCTTTACAAATGTCGGTACTCATTTTAGATAAACCGGCATTGGCGTCAGCTTCAGACAGTGGCTGATGTTTGTGATCGTACACATCCGCAATATCGACCTGACAAATACGGTTGGTTGAGTAGTTACGCTTCATTTCTGATAACACACCAATCTCAAGGCCCCAATCACTTGGAATACGAATGTCTTTCAGAGCGTCGGTGCGCATTGAAAATTCACCAGACAATGGGTAGCGGAAGCTGTCTAGGTATTCTAAGAAATCAAGCGAGCCATAGACTTTTTTCAGTGCGCGTAATAGCGGAGTTACTAATAAACGGCTTACTCGGCCATTCATTTTTTGCTCGGCAATACGTGTGTAATAGCCTTTTGCAAATACATAGTTAAAGCCAGGCTGTGCAACGGGGTAAATAAGGCGAGCAAGCAGGCTACGGTCGTAGGTCACAATGTCGCAATCATGCAACGCGACTGCTTCGGCACGACCTGAAGCTAATACGTAACCGTAGCAGTACCAGACGTTGCGACCCTTGCCCATTTCAGTGGGAGCTAGGCCTTCTTTCTGAAGTTGTTCGTCGAGTTGTTTTAAGCGCGGGCCGTCGTTCCACAAAATACGATGGTGCTGTGGTAGGCGCGAAAAGAAATTTTGTGCGTATTTGTATTGGGCTTCATCCGCGCGATCAAGACCAATTACAATCTCATTCAAATAGGGTACTTGAGCAACTTCGTTGATGATGTTGTCGAGTGCAGGGCCTTCAAGTTCTGAAAATAAAGAAGGCAATACCAATGACATGGGACGAAGGCGCGATAGGCTCATTAATTCGCGTTCCATGTCTTCTACCGGGCGATCAACCAGGTTGTGGAGTGTTGTAACAATGCCGTTCTGATAAAAATCAGCCACCGCAGTTCTCCTTAATTAATTGTTGTAATAGTGGTAATAGAATTTGGTTCCAGCCTTTCGGACCTTTGAAATCGGCTGTGACAGCGTTGGTATTATTCACAGTGATGGTGCGTTTATCACCGGGAATAATGATGGGAAAATCAGCCACTTCTAACATGGCTACATCATTGCCGCCGTCGCCTAGGGCGATCATTGTGGGCTCAGATTGCCAATGCTTGTGGTAAAAGTCACGGAAAAAAGACACACCTTCAGCTTTATCGGCACGCCCCATGACATGATAGAAACGCCCACCTTCAAGTAGGCGCAAGTTGTGATCGGTAAGTGCGGCTTGAAATGCTGCTAACTCTTCAACTGATCCTTGCCATAACAAGGGTTCGGTCGCCGCACGTTGTTTTGCTAGATAAGCATCATCAGTTGATAAGCCAGTTACCGCAGCGACTTCGGTATCTGTCATGTCGTTGAAGCCACGAAAATGGAAACCATCTTTTCGTAATTGGCTCAATACTTTTAAGATGGTGTCATAAGAAGCCCCCGGCACTAGGCAAGTCATTTGCCCTGTCTCGTCGGGGTAATAAAGCGCACTGCCATTCTCACAAACATACGGCGAGGTGTTGTCTAGCTGACGACGAAGTTGAGTCACTTCTGCTTGGGTCTTGCTGGTGTTAAATATCAGCGGCAGCTTGTGCTCTTTTATGAGCGCCAAGGTCTCTTTGGCGGCAGTAGTGCTGTAGTTGTGGTGGTCTAATAATGTGCCATCTAGGTCAGTCAGTATAACGATGGGCACTTGTTGTTCTGTGTTAATGGAATCACTTTTTTGAGCGTCGCTCATATTATGTTGCCTTACCGGGCTGGATCGCCGAGACGCGATGCGCTGGGTTAATTTCAAGTATCAGGTTGGCAATTTCAGGCAGTGTGGTCAATGCCTGTTTTGTTAGGCGCTCGTAGTGTTGAATAAATCGAGCGATACCGGCTTCATCTAAACTACGATCGGTACTGCCTTGTGCATTACTACGATTGCCTTTTTCTTGCTCTGATCGCCAACGCTGTACCGCAGCCATGTCGGGTACTTTTAACATAATGAGATAGTCGATCATGGCAAACCAATCACTGTAGGTGTTGGCAAGCTGGTCGTTCACCCAGCCTCGCCATTGGCCATCAGCGTCTTCATCGGCTTCAAGCTTATTGGCCGGGGGGACTAATAAGTCAGCGTCGACGGGCTGGCAGCCAACGCACCAGCCCTCAAATAAAATCAAATCGACGGGGCCTTCGACAATATGCCATTGCGATTCGGGTAGGCGGTCATCGCTGGCTTTATCAAACGCAGGAATCTGGCATTGTTCTCCCGACTTAAGCGCTTGTAGCTGTGCAAACAGGCTCATTCCTAATTGGGCGTTATGCGTACCAGGAACGCCTCTGGTGACTAATAGCGGGTGTACGTCTTGGCCAATTGCTTGGCGTTCGGCATGCGTTAAGTAGAGGTCATCAATTGAAACGATCACCGTGTTCCAGCCAAATGCTTTTTTATAAATCTCCTGCAATGCGAGGCTGAGGGTGCTTTTTCCTGACCCTTGGCCACCGTGTATGCCAACAACGGGAGGTTTTGTGATCTCTGGTTTAATTAGGGTGGCGATGTGCGATGCTAAAGGACACCAAATCTCTTCCCACTGTGCTAACCAACCACTGGGAATGGCATCCGCCTCGGGCACTGATGCGAGTAAGCGGGGCAGGTCGCTGGTTCTTCGCGCTAAACTCTGTGGCCATTCTGGCATCTTGTTTCTCCAAACTCTCAGTATGAGACGTTACCTATCTCTGGCCTGTTGCAGTCTCTGTGCCAGATATATACGACATGGGGGCTTAGCCTGATATTATGGCCACGGGCTAGCTATTGCTCTCGGCAAGATTAAAAATCTGACCTTGCCTTTTTTGTAACTGCGCTATTTTGGTGCGGTCGAATATCAGACGTTAATCGTGCACTAACTTGGAGCATATTATGACCCGTGTTGCCTATCAGGGAACCGCCGGAGCTTACTCTCACCTTGCGTGCGCACGCATGTTTCCTAACGGTGAGTATCTTGCTTGTGATGACTTTGTTGGTGCGCTGGAGCTTGTTTCTAACGGTTTTGCCGATCGAGCCATGATTCCTCTAGAAAACTCAACAGCAGGGCGGGTTGAAGAGATTTATCGTTTAATTCCTGCCACTAAACTGTATGCAATCGCCGAGCATTTTGAGCCGGTGAATCACTGTTTGTTAGTTAAGCCGGGTGTCACGCTTGGGAGTATCAAAGAGGTACGTTCACACCCTCAAGCATTGGCGCAATGCCATCAACGTTTAATCAATCTAGGTATTCGCCCTGCGGCAGCGGTAGACACCGCGTTGTCAGCCAAGCTCTTGGCCGAATCTTCAGATAGCTCAGTCGGTGCGATTGCCTCTGAGTTGGCCGCAGAACTATATGGGTTGGATATCGCTCATGAAAATTTTCAAGATGTGACGGGAAATACAACCCGCTTTCTAGTGTTTTCTCAAACCCAAGAACACATACAAGCGATTGTGGGAGTAAAGTACATCACCAGTTTGCTGTTTGCTGTGCGAAATATTCCAGCGGCTTTGTACAAGGCCTTGGGAGGGTTTGCCACCAACGGCGTCAATATGATCAAGCTTGAAAGCTATATGGATGGCGGAACAATGGAAGCGAGCCATTTTCATGTCGATATTCATGGGCATCCAAACGAACCTGCCGTGGCAAATGCACTTGAAGAGCTGCAATACTTTGCTCGTGAGATGCGCATATTGGGCAGCTATCCTGCCCACTCATACCGCCAACGCACTGATTTTGTGTGACGAGTTAAAGCTCGCTGCTGTTGTCGTTTGTGATCTCACTTGTGTATGTGTCATCTGGCAGCCAAGTCGTAAACAGATTCTTTAATGTCTGTTTGCGTACCGGTTTGGTTATTAAGTCGTCCATACCAGCGGATCTTGCAAATTGCTCAAACTCTACCCCAATATTGGCTGTTAGGGCGATGATGGGTAGGTCGGGGCGGTTAAATTGTTGCTGACGTCTACGAATCTCCCGGGTGGCGTCGTAGCCATCCATGATTGGCATTTCGCAATCCATTAAAATTAAATCGACGTCGTCGCCATTTTTTTCATAAGCGGATAGCACCTGTGCACCATTATCAAAAATCTGACACTCCATTTCTAAGTGCCTCAGCATACCGGCAATAACTTTTTGATTGACTAAATTATCTTCAGCAATCCAAATTTTACCCGGACGATAACCGGCTTCTGAAGTAAGGTTATTGCTGTTTATTTCCAATAAATTTGTTAAATGATGAATTAATACATGTGACCGCAACGGTCGCTCTATTTGCTTGTCAGTACTGAGACGAGGCCAATAGTCATCAACAATGCAAAGCAAATTACTTGTATTGTCTACGCCCGTCGGTTGAGTATCGCTGATGATGCAGTCGGTATCATATCGACTTAATGACTCTTCTAAGCCAAGTCGGGCAATACACTCTTGTACAAACAGTTTCTCGACATTATTTTTTAGTTCTAAGTAACAGCGACGGCCATCTAACCTAGGCGGAGTATGTAATCCCGTTGGTTCTGCATTATTAAGTGATATTGTAAACACCGAACCTGCTCCGGGGGAACTGGTCATTTCGATTGAGCCATCGAGTAGTGACATTAACTTTTGACAGATAGTTAAGCCTAGGCCTGTGCCACCATATTGACGGGCAATTTTATTATTGGCCTGAGAGAAGCTTTGGAAAAGTAATTTTTTTTGTTCTTCGCTGATGCCTATACCAGTATCTTCAATATGTATTTTTAAATCAGAATCATGCCACGCTAACCGAATTTCAATGTGTCCACTTTCGGTGAACTTAATGGCATTGTTGAGTAAGTTGTTGAGCACCTGTCGTAGCCTCACCTCATCGGTGTAAATATGAGCGTAAGATGGATCACCGATGTCTGCTAATAAGGTAAGATTTTTATCACGAGCTTGGCGACTATAAAGGAGAATAGAGTCGTTAATTAGTGGAATCAGCTGCACTTCACGTTTTTCTACCGTCATCTTTCCTGATTCAATTTTTGATAAATCAAGAATGTCGTTCAGGAATGAAAGTAAGCTTTCGCCCGAGGTTGAAATAGTGCCTAAGTAGCGTTTTTGTTGAGAGTCTAAGCGCGTGTGTTGTAGCAGCTCGACCATGCCCAATACGCCGTTGAGTGGTGTGCGGATCTCGTGACTCATCATAGCTAAAAAGGCCGATTTTTCTTTAGCTTCGGCTTCAGTTTGTGCGAGATTTTTTTCTGAAGCTCTCAGTTTTTCTCGAGTTTGGCGTGATGATTTTTGAGTAGCAATAATATCGCGGCGTGTTCGTATTTGCTCAAGGCGTTGTTCATAAAGCCGCAGAACAATTGCTAAGCTATGAACTGCTATCATAGTGACAGCACCAATATGTGTGATGTAAGCAATCCATGTGTTCGTCGGTATAATGCCTTGTCGAGCAAGGCTATGAACAATGATGGAGCCGGCCAGTGCGTAAATACCAATGGAGTACGCCATGGTTGACGGGTTACGTAACATTCCAGATAAGCTTGCTGTGATAATGAGTAATAAGGGAATGAGCAGAGTGGCGACGCGCTGAATATCTAATGTCGTGGCGTAATTTGGCAGTAGCGTCATACTGATGCTTAGACACGAAGTGATCACTGCAATCCGTTTTATCCAAATTAGAATTTGTCGATTTTTGAGGGGCGTTTTCAAAAAACTAGCGGCAAAAAGCACACTGAACAGTAGTGGGATAGCACCCAGCAGAATCGTGGATCTTTCTTCTAAGAAAGGAAGCTCCGGCCAAATATAGCGATAGCCTATGCCGGTATGCGCCCAAAAGAAGGTAATGTAGCTGGCAACAAACCCACAAAAAAGTAGTAGGTATGGCTCACGAATCACAATGAAAACGGCGAGGTTATACAGTAAAACGGCCAGTAAAAATCCTGTGTAAGCACCATAAAAAAGATTACGATTTTGTTGGTATGAACTTAACGTGTCTGACTTATACAGCCGCAATGGAAAGTTAAGTAGGCCTCGGTTTTCTACACGGAAGTAGAGTGTGTAATGCCCGGGTTCTTGAATGGGCAGCTCGAATTCAAACCCTAGCTTGGCATCACTATGACTGCCACTTTGCACACTATTCCCGTCGTTAAAATAAACCTGAAGGTCGTCATTATGAAATACCAGTAATTCAATGCGCTCGACTAATGGGTAAGATACTTCGGCCATCCAGACTCTTGTCGTACCGCTTGACTCTAACTTTAATCGATACCACGTCGGTAGGCTGGATACGCCGGGGTTAGGAATATCTACGGTGACGGGTTGCCAATCCTGCTGACTTGAATGAATGTTTTCTGGCGTTGCCAAGGGCGCACTTTCTTGGAATTGAGATAGGTGTTTTCCTAGAATCTGACCATCAATATTTTCAGTCAGTGCAATTGCATATGCGCTGGGTGCGAGCGTAACAAATAGAGCAATAAGGCAAAGTACGAACAGCAGCCGTTTTGTGTGGCTGGTAGTCATTATGAATAATTGATTCAGCAAGTGAGTTGGCTCTTGTCTTTGTGTGCTCTGGGACATGGTCGGAACATCATACTTCATTATTTTTTGTCCGTGTGTTGCGATATTCACCAGGTGCTGTCCCGGTCCAGTTACGAAATGCACGATGAAACGTACTGGTTTCGGTAAAACCTAATGAAGCGGCCACGTCAGAAATGTTTATGCCGGGTTCTGCTAATAATCGTCGAGCTTCTTGAAAGCGAGCGGCGTCTTTCAGTTTTTGGAACGAGCTGCCTTCTTCTCGTAATCGCCTGCGCAGCGTCGCCGATGACGTATCTAGCAGTGTTGCCGTTGTGGTTAAGTCTGGTAAATCTGCAGTGCGATAGGCGCTCAATGTATTTCGAACCTTAGCCGTCATGCTGGTGTGCGGGTTAGGGCGTGCTAATACATCTGCGGGCGAATGTTGTAAAAATTGATGCAGGCTAGCCGCGGTTTGCGTAATGGGTAGGTTTAACACGCGTGTCGGGATAGTCAGTGATAACTCGTTGCTGCTAAACGTAACCGGTGTTGCAAATACTAGATCGTAGAGGCTGCGATGTGTGGGCTCTGAATAGGGGCATTGAACCGCCAAGAGTGGCACCCCTTGGCCCACTAGCCAGCTACTGAATCGGTGCCATATTGCCAGTAAAGATTCACTGAGAAAATGATCAGGATCGTACCCACGATCTTGATGAATAATAATACGCGCCTGCGTTCCGGCTTTATCTACCGTGAGTTGAGGCGCATGAGGCATTAGGCAATAAAAAGCCGAGGCCCGGCGCAACGCGTGCTCTAGGGTGGCGCAAGTAATCACGGCCTTACCCATCATCGCAAAGGTGCCAAAACGAACGGGTTCAGGGTTGAGTCCCATAGACTCGTCTTTGCTTTCACGCCATATCGTTAGCATTAAGCGGGCGTAGTTTTGCGTGGATAGCGAACCGTCAGGGGTAAAGTCATCGCCGTTGATGTCAGCGGTCTGGCATAAGAATTCACGGGATAATCCATGCCTAGCCACACCTTTTATGGGCGCGTCGACAAATGGCTGATGAATTCTAAAGGCTGACATACAGAAGCTCCGGGGCACGTTGCTATAGTATGGCAGTGTCTGCGGTGGCTAGGTAGTCTAGGAGGCTGATGAATGCGTTGTAGGTGCATTCATAGGTGCATTCATAGGTGCCAGTGACGGCACGACAGGGTCGAAAATTGAGAGGATGTATCTAATCAGGCTGTTTGTGCTGGTAGAGAGTGGTTCTATTTTTGCCACTTTCTTTTGAGTGGTAGAGCGCTTTGTCAGCGCAGCTTAGCCATTCAATAGCGGAAGTAACGCTAGGGTGCCAGCCAGCCACACCAATGCTTGCGCTTATTAACGTTGTGCTGCCTTTATTCAAGGTAGCAATAGAGCGGCGTAAACGTTCAGCGGTTGAGACGGCTTGCGTGGCATCTTTCCCCTTTAGGATTAAACCAAAGAGCTCGCCTCCTAAGCGGGCACCGTGTGTCTCGCCTCCGAGGGTTTGTAGTGCAGCGCCTAAACGTTTGAGGATTTCATCGCCTTTGTCATGACCTAATTCTCGGTTTAAGTCACGAAAGTGATCTAAATCGATGATCAACAAGGAGGATGGTTCAGCGTGTTGTGCTTCTTTTGAACACAGGTTCTCAAGTACAGGCAACCAGCTGGTTCGGTTGAGTAGCCCGGTTAAGGCATCTTGAGATTGTATTTCTGTGAGGGTTTCTTGCGCTTGGTTAATATCAAGACGTCCAACCGCCGTATCCGTCACATCATAGATGATCACGCAAATATGGTTAACACGCTTATCTGGCGATTCCAGCGGGATAATGCTGGTGTTCTGATACATAAACTCAGTACGCCCAGTAATTGGACGTGAATTACGAAATTTAAACAGGTAAGGGCGTTGTTCCCAGATGGTAAAAGTACGAGTTTTTAGCTGAAACACTGGCTCAGCCTTATTTCTAAACCAATCTTCAGGCACCTCTGAGAACAAATCGAATAAGTTTTGGCCTTTAGCTACTTGCGGGCTAATACCACTGTGGCTGTCCATAAACGCATTCCACAGGTGTATGTTGTAGTCGGTATCTAGGACGACTAAGCCAACATCAATGTTCTGGAGTATATCCATCAACCAATGAATGTCGGTGATTTCGATTTGTCCCTGGCTCATATTTAATCCAGTAAAAAGTCGATTTTTTTATTGAGGGTTTTCACTGACTCTTCGGTAAAGAGAAGCAGTAGCTCACACTCAATGTTCGCGTGTTCAATGGTGTAGTGAATTTCAATTGCGAGCGTTCTATCCCAGCCGTTGTTGCCATGCTTAAGTAAATCGTTCATGTCGCAGTGTTGGCCCAGCACCACAGGATGGCCCTGATTGAAATGAATCTCTAATTGTTCACCGATACCATGAATACATGCACCAATCAAAATAGACGCAGTATCCATCAGTAATTCTAGCTCGGCGTGCTTGTCTAAAGGTCCTGTGTACTGCATCAGTTTTGCAAGGCTGGCAAACGATGTGTCGTTAAACATCAGCATGGCTTCGCCCGCTATGCCGGAACCAATAAAGCCTTGGCACACAGCTGATACGCTGCTGTCGTTGCCTGCATCCTGCAATGCCATATTCAACTCGCTGCTTTCTATGACACTGATACGTGGAATGGGGAGCACAACGTACGCATCCAATAACCGCGCCAAACGATCAGCCGCTTGCCCCATTGCAACGTTGGTGAGCTCTTGATAGCAGTCTCTTTGATCTTCGCTAAGAATAGCGGGGTGTGCGCTCATATCAGGCCTCAGTCAGAATGCCATATTCGGCTAACACGGTGCGTGCTTTGTCGGCGTCGATCGGTTTTTTGATAAATGCCATTGCGCCTAACGCTTTTACTCGATCCTGTGCGTCTGGTTGAATGTCGCCAGAGACAACAATAACCATTGTCGGTAAGTCTTCTCGTCGGATCGCTTCAAGCACGCCATAACCATCTAGGTTAGGCATGGTGAGGTCGAGAAACATGACATCGGCTTTGCCTTCTTTAATCGCAGCCACGCCTTCCACGCCATCCCCCGCAAAATGAACATCTACAGTCCATTCTGGGGGCAGTGCTCGGGCCATTTGTTTGCGTGCAAAACTCGAGTCATCACAAATTAAAACATTGAGAGTCATAGATACATTCGTTCAATAAATCTGAGTCCTATAAGTAATAGTTGCCAGAGTGCAATCCAGCAAGACAGATTCATGATGTTTTGTAATTAATCAGAGCCGCCTTAGTCTTTTTAACGTACGTCGTAAACTACGACTAACTGGCGTGATAAAGCTATTAGCGTTCCATCGCTTGTGTAAATACGAGCAGTGGTGTGGGCGAAACCGTCATGAGCCTCGGCGATCTCAGCCTCGTAGTAGAGCCAATCGTTACCTGCAATTGGAGTGCTTAGGGCTGAGATCGGAGTCACTACTTCTAAGCTCCAAGTGATACTGGCGCAGGGGGCGACGGTTTTTAACTTCTGCAGGGTGGTGGGTGGCCAAGCATCGATCAGCGCGACCAGATGCACTTCGCTAAGGTTACTTTCGCAATCGTTAAAGCGCATCCAGCCATGAATGTGGTCATGCTGACTGTTAGAAAACGGCAAGCCGCCGCTGACATAACTAAAATCGATGTGCTTAACGAACTCAGGTGTTACCCCTTGAATGTAGGATAAGCGCTGACCGCTTCCAGGCTCGCCCAGCTCGCGTGATTCTGGGGCAACCACTACATTGGATTCTCGTCCTGCGCCGTAACAGGCCGTCACTGTGGTTGCGCACCCCTCATTTTGGTGAATCTCAGCCATGGCATGAACGACAGAGCGTCCGGCTTTTAATACGCGAGTGTCTGTGGTGAAGGGCGTTTGCGTGTTTAGCGCACCGCAAAAGTGAACACTGATTGAGCGTAACGGCGATAGTTCATCTCTTTGCGCTGTTAAGTCGCGCTCGATAGCCGCTAAGCCAAGTGCGGCGGACATGCCGCCATAGGTTGTTTTACCTTGCCCCCAGGTTGGGTCGAGGTTTAAGTCTCCTTTTGATTTAACTTGTTCGTAGTAGTAATCAAATGGATTCATCAGCATCTCCAGAATTAATATAATTGATCACTATTATTTAAATTGTGATCATATTTGCTACTTATGTCGGGCAGAATGGGCATTGCCGCGCTAACCTAAATCAGAGTACCTTGCCCGCTGCCGTTAAGGTTACCGTGCTCAACCCCGTAAATGGAGTCCTTATGTCAGAAAATCTTACCGTTAAAGCGGGACGCTTTGTTTCAGTTTTGCCTCATTGTCGTTTACTTAATATGAGCGTAGATCATGCCGAAGGGCAGTCGGTGATTATGCGTTTACCGTACTCTGAGGCGATCATCGGCAATCCTGAAAATGGGGTTATTGCTGGTGGTAGCATAACAACATTAATGGATACTGCGTGTGGTACGGCTGCCTTTATTGGCTTGCCCGGCAACGAGCTGTGTCCGACCTTGGATCTGCGAGTTGATTATTTCAAGTCAGCGCAGCCAGGAAAAGATCTTGTCGCCAAAGCCGATATCATACGTATTACGAATAGCGTCGTGTTTACTCGTGCTGAGGTGTACCAAGAGCATGGCGATGAGAAAGACGTGGTGGCGACCTGTGCCGGAAACTTTATGCGAATAGGTATGCAGATTAACGGGAGGCCAGTATGAGCAGTGAAACAAGCATCGATTTCCGTGGCATTATCAGTGGCGCGCGCAATAATGGCGAATACAACAAGATCGTACAAGTTATCCCGTATGCCCAGTTGATCGGAATGGAACTGTTTGACATGTCGACCCTCGCGGGCAAACTTCAGCCGATTTTCTTGATGCCAAAGAATGATCATAATATTGGCAATCCGACACTGCCGGCCATACATGGTGGGGTTGTCGGCGGTTTTATGGAAACGTCTGCGGCGCTGCATTTATTAATGACAATGGAGACTCAAGCGGTACCGAAAATCATTGATTTTTCGCTCGATTATTTACGCGCAGGTCGACATACAGATACATACACAAGCTGCCAAGTGTGGCGTCAGGGCAAGCGTGTTGCGAATGTAGCAATTAATGCTTGGCAAACAGATCCTGATCAACCCATTGCAACGGCACGTGCGCATTTTTTGTTGGTTCAAGATTAATTTAAATATTGAGTTAATTTTAATTGTGACTAAATAGCCAAAAAATAAAAAACTTCACTTGCCAGAATAAATAATTACGCTATACACTCATTGCTCATCTGTCGGGGTGCCTGATCGGTTTTTAAAAAACCAACACAGGCTGAGATCGCAATTGCGGGTCCCGTTGAACCTGATCTGGTTAATGCCAGCGTAGGGAACAGAAGTGGGCACTCGCGTTCTGCGAATGCTCTTTGCCGTATGCCCAAATTTTAACCGGGCAGGTTTCGGCTACCTTCTCTTTTCCGCTGTCTGCCTGATCCTAAACACTAGGAATAGAGCATGGCTGATAAAAAACACCACACAGCAATCGAAACTACGGCGGACGATTTACTGTCGTTACAGCCTTTTCCCAATTCACATAAACGCTATATCTCTGGGAGTCGCAACGACATCCAAGTGGGGATGCGTGAAATTCATTTATCGGATACTCAATACGCTGACGGTCGCACGGAAGCGAATGCCCCTCTGCGTGTTTACGACACGTCTGGGCCATACAGCGATCCAAATATTCATATTGATGTACAGCAAGGGTTGGCAGCGCTTAAAGATCCATGGATTGTTTCTCGGGACGACACACAATTACTGACAGAGCCTACGATAAAGGTTCGTAAGCCAGATAAAATTAATGTCAGAGAGGCTAAATTCGATAAGAAGCATCGCATTCGTCGTGCAAAAGCCGGTAAAAATGTCAGCCAGTTATGGTATGCCCGCCAGGGAATTATTACCCCAGAGATGGAGTACATTGCCGTTCGCGAAAACCTTGGGTTAAACGAAGACGAGCTAAATCAAGCGACTGAAACACAGCATCCGGGAGAGGCCTTTGGTGCTGAGATTCCAAGCATTATCACTCCCGAATTTGTCCGCTCAGAAGTGGCTCGTGGCCGCGCAGTAATTCCATCCAATATTAATCATCCCGAAGCAGAGCCGATGATTATTGGTCGTAATTTTCGAGTGAAGATCAACGCCAATATTGGTAATTCTGCGGTCACGTCTTCTATCGCCGAAGAGGTAGAAAAAATGGTGTGGTCCACGCGCTGGGGCGCAGACACCATTATGGATTTATCCACGGGCAATGATATTCATGAGACTCGTGAATGGATATTACGTAACTCACCAGTGCCCGTCGGCACTGTGCCGCTATATCAAGCACTCGAAAAAGTTGGCGGCATTGCCGAAGATCTAACATGGGAAATTTATCGCGACACCTTAATTGAGCAAGCCGAACAAGGCGTAGATTATTTTACCATCCATGCCGGTGTGCGCTTACCGTTCATACACCTGACGGCACAACGTATGACCGGCATTGTCAGCCGTGGCGGTTCTATCATGGCGAAGTGGTGCTTGGCGCATCATAAAGAGAATTTTCTTTATACCCACTTCGAAGACATCTGCGAAATAATGAAAGCCTATGATGTGTGTTTTTCATTAGGCGATGGTTTGCGCCCAGGCTCGGTGGCGGATGCGAACGACGAAGCGCAGTTTGCCGAATTGCACACACTAGGCGAGCTGACAAAAATTGCTTGGAAGCACGACGTGCAAACCTTTATCGAAGGGCCGGGCCACGTCCCCATGCACATGATTCGTAAAAACATGTCCGAACAATTAGAGCACTGTAACGAAGCGCCGTTTTACACTTTAGGCCCATTAACTACAGATATTGCACCGGGCTACGATCATTTTACCTCGGGAATAGGGGCTGCCTTAATTGGTTGGTATGGCTGCGCCATGTTGTGTTACGTCACACCTAAGGAACACCTTGGTTTACCGAATCGGGATGACGTCAAACAAGGATTAATTGCTTATCGCATTGCGGCACATGCCGCGGACTTAGCAAAAGGACATCCGGGGGCACAAATGCATGATGATGCGATGTCAAAAGCACGTTTCGAATTCCGCTGGGAAGATCAGTTTAACCTCGCCCTTGATCCTGAAACGGCTCGGGAATATCACGATGAAACCATGCCCAAAGATGGTCACAAAACTGCGCATTTTTGCTCCATGTGTGGGCCTAAGTTTTGCTCCATGAAGCTATCTCAAGATATTCGTGATGGTGAATATAAAAGTGTCGGTTCAGATTTAGCAACAGAAGCGGTGCAAGGCATGGCGGAGATGTCTGAGACCTTTAAACAGCAAGGGAGTGAGTTGTATCGGGTGGCTGAGCTTGAGTCAGAAGCAACACTAGAGCGAGAGCCGCAATGAACACCATTGCCATTCTTGGTGGTGGGTTAATCGGGAGTTTACTTGCTTGGCGTTTAGCCCGTCAGGGAAAAAAAGTACACTTGTATGAAGCCGCCGCTGAGAATTCTCCGCAAAGTGCTGCTTACACAGCGGCAGCCATGATCGCGCCATTTGCAGAGCGCTCTGTATGTCATCCTGAGGTATTTAATGCAGGGCTTCGTTCACTCGAACTCTGGCCCGAGTTATTAAAAGAACTGGAGCAAGATTGCGGTGTTAAAGTAAGGTATCAAACTCAAGGTAGCTTGCTGTTAGCTCACCCTTCGGATTATGCCGAAATGCGTCAGTTTGAAGCCGACATGCGCATTCATCAATTGCTTAATCACGTAAGTGTACAGCACCTAGCGGGTAGTGAAGTGCGAGCGGTAGAACCAGATGTTGCGGCGCATTTTACCGAAGGTTATTGGTTAAAAAATGACGCGCAGGTTGATAATCGTTCATTGTTGCTGGCCCTTAAAAAAGCGGCTCAATCTATGGGGGCTGAGTATTATTTTAACTCTCAAGTAAACAAAGACCACGTTAACAAAGGCCAGGTTAACAAGGACGGTGGCGATTGGTTTTGTCATGGAAAAAAAATTAACGCCGAGCGATTTATTGATACTCGTGGTGTTAACGCCAAATCTGAGATAAATAATCTACGCGGTGTGCGAGGTGAAGTGCTGTGGGTCTCGTGCCCTGAAGTAAATATTCAGCGGCCTTTGCGGTTATTGCATCCCCGTTATCACTTGTATTTAGTACCCAGAGGAGAAGGGCGCTATCAGTTAGGCGCGACAGAAATAGAATCTGAAGATCGCTCTCCGGTCAGCGTGCGCTCTGCGATGGAAATGCTCAGTGCATTATGGACCTTAGTGCCGAGCATGTCAGAAGCTAGAATACTTTCTTTTGAAACAAACCTTCGACCGGCTACTCCAGACCATAAACCGATTATTCAACAGCATGAAAATACTCTGAGTATTAACGGCTTATTTCGTCATGGTTATTTGCTGGCTCCAGCTTTATTAGAACGTTGCGAAAAAGAGTATTCACTTAATTTAAATATGTCGTTGTTTGCGAACGCACTGGAAACAGATTATGCCTAAAACAATCACAGTGAACGGCCTCACTAGAGAGCTTCCCGAGCACGAAAATTTACTTAAGCTTATTAACGATGATTTAGGATACGCCGCTCAAGATAACGGAATAAGTTTTGTGGTTGCCATCAATGCAGAAATTCGATCCGTACATCAATGGAAAAACACAGCACTCCATGATGGCGATTGCGTCGATATTTTAGGAGCAATCACAGGTGGCTGAAAACGTAACGGAGAAACTCATCATCGCCGATGAAGAAATTTCTAGCCGTTTGTGGCTCGGGTCGGCGATGTATTCATCTCCCGAAGTCATGCTTGAGTGTTTGAAAAGTGTAGAGCCCGGTTTTGTCACTGTGTCTTTGCGGCGGCAAACGGCACACCAAGTCGCCGACAACGGTTATTGGTCGTATTTGCAAGATTGGTTGCAGCAATCCAATACAAAAATACTGCCTAATACCTCAGGTTGCTTTACGGCATCAGAAGCGATTCGCTTAGCGGTGATGGCACGAGAATTATTTTCCACCGAATGGATAAAACTCGAAGTAATTGGCGATGAGTATACCTTGCAGCCACACACGCTCGAGTTAGTTGATGCCGCAAAAGAATTAGTTACACAAGGATTTAAAGTGCTGCCTTACAGTACTGATGATCTGGTGGTGTGTGAAGCTTTAGTCGACGCCGGGTGCCCTGCGGTTATGCCCTGGGGAGCGCCGATAGGAACCGGCAAAGGATTATTAAATCCGTATCAATTATCGACGTTGCGCAAACGCTTGCCAGACACCCCATTAATTATTGATGCGGGGCTAGGGCGACCATCACAAGCAATGGCGGCGATGGAGTTAGGCTTTGACGCCGTGCTCTTAAATACCGCCGTGGCAAAATCGCCTGATCCAAAAGCAATGGCAGAAAGTTTTGATGCGGGAGTAAAGGGCGGGCGACAAGCATACCGTGCTGGTGTTATGGAAGAACGCCAAACCGCATCACCATCGACCTCTATTGCCGGAATGCCGTTTTGGCGACAAGAGGCGATTAAATGACCAAGCCAATGCTCTGGAGTTTGTGTGCATCCGACAGCCGTGGCGGTGCAGGAATGCAGGCAGTAATTGCACAAGGGGCACTTCACAACGTTGAATGTCGTAGCATAGTGACGGCCTTAACAGCGCAAAGCCATCAAGGGGTGGCAATGGTCGAACCGGTGAGCCATTCTATGTTAGAGGCACAATGGTTAGCTGCTGTACATGATGGCAAACCCGATGCGGTGGTGGTTGGTTGGTTACCTGCAAACGAGACATTAATTGATTGGGTGATCGACAAATTACACACACTGACGTGCCCTGTTATTTGGGACCCCGTACTTAGCGCGACTCATACTCTATCGAATATAGGTCTTAAATCGGGTACTGGCGACGTTGTTTCTGGCTTTGATCCAGCCATCGATATGCTTCGAGCACTGATTCCTTTTGCCACCGTTATTACGCCCTCATTAGCCGAAGCGCGCTGGTTGGTGAAAGATGAGTCGTGTGATGCATTAGTTGCAGCAAGGCGCCTACAGCAGTTAGGCGCAGACACCGTCATGATTACGGGTGGAGATTCACGCTCAGAAACTTTCGATACTGAAGGGGCATGGGTAACGGACATCGTCGTTAGTCAGTGTAATAACAATCAACCAGAAACGGTGGTGCTGCCAGAGTTTGCAATTCATCAACGGCCCATTGAACATCACGCACATGGCACTGGTAGCCAATTAGCGGGAGCGTTGGCCGTGTTTATTGCGCAAGGGGAGCGTTTGTACGACGCGTTATTAATGGCGGCATTAGCGGCTCGTGAAGCGTTAAAAAATGCCTGCCTAGGGAGAGATGGTGACTATGCTCAATACAAAAATACGGTCGCAGCCCCTTTGCCTGAAAATGGCGATGAATGGCCTTTAGTTACAGCGATAGATTGCTCGCCAGAGCATTGTTTGCCGGAATGCCCAACGCATAATTTTTCACAGACTAAAAATAAACAGAAAGCTAAAGTTAAACAGAAAGCTAAAGAAAAGCAGCAAGCCAATGACTCAGTCCTCCCCGCAATAGGAGAGCTTGGCCTATATGCCCTAACGGATAACCTTGAGCACCTCGACAGTTTAATTCGCCTTAAGGTGGATACGATCCAATGGCGTGTAAAAGAAAAAACAGCCAACTACAAACAAAACGCGAGGCTAGCGCTGCAACGCTGTCTAAATGCGGGAATTCCTTGCTGGATTAACGACGACTGGCAATTAGCCCTAGAGTTACACCCAAACGGAGTTCACCTTGGCCAAGAAGACATGGTTATTGCCGATTTATCGGCACTCAAAAAAGCAGGCGTAGGTATAGGGATCAGCACACATACGCACTGGGAGATTGCCCGAGCGCGGGCTGTAAACCCATCGTATATCGCCTTTGGTCCGGTCTTTCCTCCGCTCTCCAAGCAGTTGAAATACCCGCCTCTGGGAATCTCCCAAGTGCGCCAATGGCATCAGCGTTACTCCTCATGGCCACATACCTGTATTGGTGGCATCGTGCCCGCTAATGCAGAGGCCGTTGCTGCCACACAGATAGGTTCACTGGCGATCGTTACCTGCTTGCAGCCGGGGCCAGAACAAGAAAACAACGCAAAAGCATTGCAACAGGCCTTGAAAAAATTCTGCACCAGCCCCAAATACTTGTCATCTGTAGAACGGCCCTTAATTAAGGAGAAATAATGACGACTGCCAACAAAGAAACTTTGGGGTTTAAAACCGAAGTTAAGCAATTGCTGCATTTGATGATTCACTCTTTGTACTCAAACAAAGAAATCTTCATGCGTGAACTTGTATCAAACGCCTCCGACGCGTGCGATAAATTACGCTTTGAGGCACTTCAGAACGGTGACTTGTTCGAAGGTGATTCAGAACTCAAAGTCGACATCACCTTTGATAAAGACGCCAAGACCCTGACCATTCAGGACAACGGCATCGGCATGAACCGTGACGACGTGATCAACCACCTAGGTACGATTGCAAAGTCGGGTACCGCCGACTTCTTAAGCCAGCTAAGCGGCGACCAGAAAAAAGATTCACAGTTAATTGGTCAGTTTGGTGTGGGCTTCTACTCGGCATTTATCGTTGCCGACAAAGTCACCGTCGAAACACGCCGTGCCGGTGAAGCCGCAGAATCAGGCGTTCGCTGGGAATCAAAAGGCGAGGGTGAATTTGACCTCGAAGAAATCGAAAAAGCGGGTCGCGGCACCAGTATCACGCTGCACCTGAAGGATGACGAAGATGAGTTTGCTGATAGCACGCGCTTACAGCACCTGATCAAAAAATATTCGGATCACATCGCAATCCCAGTGTTTGTTCAGCAAGACGCTGTCGAAAATGAAGATGGCGAGAAAGAAGAAAAAGCGCCAGAAGCGGTGAACCAAGCGAAAGCAATGTGGACTCGTGCTAAAAGCGACATCAGCGACGAAGACTACCACGAGTTCTACAAGCACGTTTCACACGATTGGAACGAGCCACTGACGTGGATGCACAACACCGTAGAAGGTAAACTCGACTACACCAGCCTGTTGTACATTCCAGCAAAAGCCCCGTTCGACATGTGGAATCGTGAAGCCACACGAGGCCTAAAATTATACGTTCAGCGCGTATTTATCATGGACGACGCCGAGCAGTTCTTGCCAACCTACCTGCGATTCGTCAAAGGTGTGCTGGATTCAAACGACCTGTCTTTGAACGTATCGCGTGAAATTCTCCAGCAAGATAAACAAGTTGAAAGCCTGCGTTCTGCTTTAGTGAAACGTGTTCTGGATACGCTGGCTAAGTTGGCGAAGAAAGACGCAGAAAAATACCAAAGCTTCTGGAATGAATTCGGTGACGTACTGAAAGAAGGCCCAGCAGAAGACTTCGCAAACCGCGAAAAAATTGCCGGACTGTTCCGTTTTGCGACCACGCAAAGTGAAGACAAAACACAAAACGTATCCCTCGAAGAATACGTAAGCCGTATGCGCGAAGGTCAGAAGAAAATTTACTTCATTACTGGCGACAGCTACGAGTCTGCAGGTGCAAGCCCGCACCTAGAATACTTCCGCAAGAAAGGCGTAGAAGTACTCTTGCTGACGGATCGTGTTGACGAGTGGATGGTTGGCCACTTGAATGACTTCGACGGCAAGCCATTCCAAGACGTCACCAAAGGTGAATTGGATCTTGATGAATTAGCCGATGACGCTGAAAAAGAACAGCAGAAGCAGCTAGAAGAAACGCACAAAGCTTTGGTTGAGCGTCTGCAAACGGCATTGGCGGAAGAAGTAAAAGAAGTACGTGTTAGCTCTCGCTTGTCGGATTCACCGGCGTGTTTGGTGGTGGGGCAGTACGACATGGGCGGCCATATGCGTCGCATGATGGAAGCGGCGGGCCAACCAGTTCCAGAGCCAGAAATGGCCCTAGAAGTGAACCCAGAGCATCCATTGATTGCACGTCTAGACCAAGAAGCTGACGAAGAGCGCTTTAAAGAACTCTCGCAATTGATTCACGCACAAGCGCAATTGGCTGAAGGTAGCCAGCTGAAGCAACCAGCTCAGTATGTGACTCGACTGAACAAATTACTTCTTGATTTGATGAAGTAAGTCGCTACGGCAAGTACAAGTGTCGTATTGAACTAAAACGGTCTCGATGAAAATCAGAGGCCGTTTTTTTGTTTCGAACTAGCCCTCTCGCCAAACAGAATATTGACAAGTTTCCCCCTGCGTCAGAGCGCTGGTATGATGCAACTTCTTTATGTCGTGGTTGGTCTTACCTCACAGTGCTTACTGAGCTTGTATTAACCCGCGACAAGATTTATGTAAAACAGGAAACAGCATGACAACGAATATAGCTAATAATGTGGTTAAGCTTGCACGCACGCTCACCATCACCGCGATATGTTCACTGCCTTTTACTGCACAGGCTGGTGGCTCTTTAGACATCAGTTTATCTGACACGTCTGCTCGTGTTGGTTGGGATGCCACCCGCATGGACACCGGCCTACATTTAAACGCCGCACTTTTGCATGAAAGTGACGATGGCGACATGGTTTCAGGTGGCGTTCACGTGGTTGACGTGCGCAACCCTAACTCAGACCTTTACATTGGTGTGGGTGCAAACTTGTACGGTGTATTCACTGACGATCACGACGGCGGTGCCGTGGGTGTCGGCGGTTTTGCCCGTTACAACTTCCCGTTCAATCGTGACTTCGGTATCAGTGGTCATGCGTATTATGCGCCACCAGTAGTATCGTTTGCCGACGTATCAAATATGGTCGATGCGGATATTCGCTTAAAGTACAACATCTTGCCTACTGCCCATTTGTACACTGGGTTCCGTATGACTTCATTCAAATTTGAAGATCGTGGTGGCCGCTATAAACTGGCAGATGGTTTGCACTTTGGCCTGCGTTTGGATTTCTAATGAGTCAATGGCTAGGGTTTACTAATCAGAAGCTCTATCAAGCGCGTTTACTGCTTGATAAAAGCACGCAGGGAGAAGGCCCGACGGCGCTGAATGACGCACTAGAGCAGGGTGGTTTGTACCTGCTCTATGACGCTTACGTCTCATATCTTAATGAAGTGGCGACCGTAGCACATTGCCCAACCCCAGTGGAATCGCTCGACACCTTGTTGACCAATACGCCACTCGTGACAGGTGAAATGACAGAACTACGTGTACTCTTTGACGATAGCTACTCATGGTTAACCGCCATGTTGCGAGCTATTTCGGATCAAGCTCAGCCAGGCTCCAGCAGCCCTTCTGTCATGCCTGTAAAGCCCAGCGGTAACCTTATCGCGGCGAGTAGTGAACCTACCAGTAATGCCCGTCAATGGTGGCAATCGCTCTCGGACTTGATTGATAGTCAGCGGGAAAACCGTCAAGAGAGCTGAGGACCATATACAGAGCAAAGCCTCAATGTGATACACTTCTTCGCTTAATTAATTCGAGGCATATATGGCTGGTTTTTTTGAAATAGTAGAGCTGTCAAACGGTGACGTCGCACTGCGTCGCGCGGATGAACAAGATGGCGAAGAGCTGGTGCGTATACAGTTTTCAGAGGAAGCCAAAGCTAGCCTACAAGAACATCACCTAGACATTGCTCGTGTTATGCTTGAAGCCGGTGTTCGTATGGTTGGAGATTTATCCGGCATGGAAGTGGATACCGATGACTTTGATAGCCTTGAACAAGAACAACGCCTGCACTGATACTCAGAATTATTCACTGAATTGAGCAAACCAAATAAAACCGCCACGGCGGTTTTTTTGTGGGCGGTTGGTTATGCTGCCATGGCTCTGACGGTTTTATCACGAAAGATGAAATGGAATTTATGAATATTGAATACAAAATCAATGCATCTATCTCTACCGCTCAATTTATAAGCTTACTTGAAAGGTCGACATTGGGAGAACGCCGCCCGATTAATGATACAAGCTTGTATGAAAGGTATGATCTCTAATAGTAATTTAATTGTGACAGCATGGAGCGGTGACTGTTTAGTAGGTATAGCTCGCTCAGTGACAGACTTTCATTATGCCTGTTACTTATCTGATCTAGCGGTATCCTACGATCATCAGCATCAAGGGATTGGCAAGCAGTTGCAAATCATTACTCAGCAACAACTTGGTCCTCATTGTAAATTAATATTGATATCTGCTCCGGCAGCGAATAATTATTATGAAAAAGTTGGATATCAGCGGAATGAACGTTGTTGGGTTTTTGTACCTAACTGTCATATTACCTAAGCAACTGTGCGAACAGAAAAAATAATAATGTGTGATTGCTCAGATTGGGCCATCACCTAATGGATTGATGAAATCGTAAAGAATATTATCTGTACCTTCAGGTACAATCCATACTTTAAGAACGACAGCAGCTTTGAAAAACTCACCTTACTATTTTAACAATCCAACATAGGATCTCACCATGATTTCCCGTTTTAAGACGACAGCCTTATCTGCATTTATTGCAGCTTCAATGTTACCGTTATCTGCCTGTACAAAAGAAGAAACTGAAGTAGAACATGAAAGTGAACATGTCACTGATCAATTTATTCAATCTCAACGTGATGCGCTTGCTGCTAATACAAAAGGTAAAGGCTTTGGCCCTCAGTCACCACGTGACTTGAATACGCTTACCGGTAATAACCCTGGTACCTTTGCTGCAGCACCTCCATCGGCTGAAATGAACTTATGTAATATTCACTTCCATAAAAATGCAGAGCACAAAGGCGGGAATTTCGATAAGTTCGCAGGTAATGGCGATGGTCATGGCTTCCAAACGGGTTACGTTTATAACGGTCAATTAACACCGGCAGAGTTAACGACAACAAAAGAAGATATTTGCCCAAATAAACATGGTAATTTATTTTCTGGTGATACCATCGAAGTGCATTACGTTCATTCTTCGGCGAACGTCACGCCTGCGCCGGGTTTAGGAAATTGCTTAGGTGGTTTAGAATCACAGCCACAACTGCGTGTAGAGACTCAGGTATTCGTCCTAGTTAATGACTCAGCCGCTCTTGATTTTAATGAGTTAACTGAACACGGTGTTAAAAATGGATTCCAGCAACCATTAAACCTACCTACTAATACAGGCACGCCAATCCAATACGCAGGTTCTACGACTGGACCTAAGTACAACGAAACGGCTTCACCACTGCATGTAACTTGGAGTGTTCGCCCGCAGGTGGCTAAAGTGAATATCGAGACGGTAGGTACCTGGTGTGAAGAAAATATCTACAACGAAGATCACGCGCACGGTGTTCGTAATTTGGTAATTAATCCAGATCTAAACTCACCTATTGCTAAATAAGAGTAGGGCGTTTTAAATGACTCATCGGCTATTTTGTCGGTGAGTTATGATACGCAATAGTGATTTAGTTGATTAGCTAGATAGATAGGTAGATAGGTAGATAGTTAGACGAACCTTAAAAGAGATACCCCCACTACTTTCTCCTAATCCCCCTAGTCTGACCCAAAACTCAATTCTGACCAAAAATCATTGTCTTAAGCTTAGCGTCATTCTTTATTTACAGTATCGAGTTGTTGTTTTCCGGCATCAGTTATTCATGAAAAATAAAAGAGAGAGCGGAAAATACTGGTTTGTGTTGTGAAAAAAAGAGCGTGATGTAATCTTAAAGTTATCAAGACTTAAACACTCAGAACTGAATACTCTTTACGAAAAACAGTCCTCACACTCTACTATCGTTTTTGCTAAACGTTGGGTTACGCGCTTCGCGCTAACTGTAATCTACGCGGTTTCTAATGTTAAAAATTTCAGTTTTAAAATCTAAGCCGGATTATGCATCACTCCACGTTATGACCTCAACGTCTGTAGTAGGCTGCGGTTAGCGCGAAGCGAGTACCCCAAAAAACTCACCACGCTGCACTTATGACGAAAGATGAAATGGAATTTATGAATATTGAATACAAAATCAATGCACTCATCTCGACCGCTCAATTTATAAGCTTACTAGAAATATAGACATTGGGAGAACGCCGTTCGATTAATGATCAAGCTTGTATGGAAGGTAGAATATCCAACAGTAATTTAACTGTGACAGTATGGGGCGGTGATTGTTTGGTCGGTATAGCTCGCTCAGTAACAGACTTTCATTATGCCTGCTATTTATCTGACCTAGCGGTTTCATACGATTATCAACATCAAGGCATTGGTAATTCAGTACGTAGGTTGCGGTTAGCGCGAAATGCGTAACCCAAAAAAACTCCCCACGACGGTTTTATCACGATAAAAAGACCCTAAACCATCATCCTGCATAATACGTCATGGGTATTAAACGGCAAATAATACAGAGACATTTTGAGAGGTTTACTAGGCTAGCGCCGTTAACCATAGGTTTAACGGCCCATTCAATTTTTAACTAAAAAAATTCAATCACAACGAATTAAAAACAGGTGCGTGCCGTTCTGTTCTGCTGTCGCTCGTAACTGGGCACGTGTTTCTTTATCAAGGACGCCAGTCCATTCAATAATCAGGTGACTTTTAGCAGAAATCAGTGCTTTGGCACAAAGCTCTTGTTGGGTATCAGTATCAATGCTTACGTGTAACACCGGCGAGTTTTGTAGGCCTGCATTAACTAACCAGCGCTTATTCATGGCTTGACTTGGGCTTAGCCACATCAGCCAGCGTTGATGATCATTGCAATGCGCCAGTATCGGCAAAAGCTGACAAGGTTGTAACGCGCTGCCTTCGCCTACGATTACTTCTGTTAGGCTGCCTTTTGATGTGCTGCCTAAACCATTGCTACGGGCCGAGTGTTCTATCTGTTCGCGAACACTAGAGCTTAGAGGCGGGGCAGTAGGGCTTATTTCAAAAGATAACTGGCGCATAATACTTCTCCTGAATTTCTTCAATTACTGACGGCGAATAACACCGACATAAAGGCCTTCAATCGCGAACTCTTGTTCTTTTAAGTTCACTTCAATGGGCTGGTAATCTGCGTTTTCCGGGAATAAGGTCACTTGATTTCGTGCTTTGTGATAACGCTTTACCGTAACTTCATTCTCAACGCGGGCTACAACAATTTGGCCGTTACGAGCACTCTCGGTTTTGTGTACGGCAATGTAGTCACCATCACAAATACCAATATCAATCATACTGTCGCCGTGAACTTCCAGTAAGAAGTTGGCTTCAGGTTTGAAGAACTGCGGAGGAATCTCGCAGTAATCTTCGACATGCTCTTCAGCTAAGATTGGTTCTCCTGCGGCGACGCGACCAATAATCGGCAGGCCTAGGTATTCGTCTTCGATAATGCGGATACCACGGCTAGCGCCTGGCATCATTTCAATCGCGCCTTTACGTGCCAGTGCTTTCAGGTGCTCTTCAGCGGCGTTAGGTGAGCGAAAGCCCAGTTCGGCAGCAATTTCTGCGCGAGTCGGCGGGTAGCCAGTATCCTCGATGGCAGATCGGATCAGGTCGAGTACCTGTTGTTGCCGTGCGGTGAGCTTTTCCATGATGTTTATCCAGTCTGTTGATTTATACAGTGTGTGTAAATATATACAGTACTTTTACCTGTGTAAATACCCAGTGGTCATATTTATTAAGTTTTTGGAATATTTAGCAATTGCTCACTCTGGCTTGCGCATGGTTTGTTTTAAACGTATGTTTGAAACACTTGTTAGTCGGACAGAGCGTTATGGCACAGAAAGATACCGCACGCAGCATTCTTGATGCGGCAGAAGAGCTATTTTCAGAGCGTGGATTTGCTGAAACCTCGTTACGTAACATCACTACTAAGGCGGATGTGAACTTAGCAGCAGTGAATTACCATTTCGGCTCGAAGAAATCCCTTATTCAAGCGGTATTTGCACGCTTCCTTAACCCGTTTGTGATTGAACTGGATAAAGCGCTCACTGCTTATGAGATGGCTCACGGAACAACGCCTGCCGATTTAATGTCTCTATTGCGCTTACTCTCTGAAACAGCACTCAAGTCAGGGGCGGATAAACCGCAGCGTTTAAACATTTTTATGCGTTTGCTTGGTTTGGCGTATAGCCAAGGGCAGGGCCACTTGCGTCGTTTCTTGCGCTTAGAGTACGGGCATGTGTTTCGTCGGTACTCTGACTTATTATCTCAAGCCACCCCTGAACTGTCGGACGCCGATCGATTCTGGCGTGTACACTTCATGTTGGGTGCTACCATGTTTACCATGAGCGGTGTCGATACACTAACGGCGATGGCCGAGCATGACTTAGGTACGCCGACATCAACACCGGCAGTGATAGATCAATTACTACCTTTCCTTGCGAGCGGTATGGAATCACCGGCACAATCTAGTTAGGTTAGCTGACTAATTACTGTGCATATAAGAAGGGTGCTATGGCAGACTCGCCACTGATCGAAATCTCGATAGCGGATCAAACACTTCACTTTATCAATAAAGATGAAGTGACAGAGTTTGATGTGTCTACGGCGCTCAATGGTGTTGGTGAGCAAGAAGGCACGGGTTGTACACCACGTGGTTGGCACCGTATTCGTGCTGTTATTGGCGGCACTCAGCCAGAGAACGCTGTTTTTATTGGGCGTCGACCGACCGGCGAAATCTATAACCCTCAACTGGCAGCACAATTTCCCAAGCGCGACTGGATACTCTCTCGCATTCTTTGGCTCCAGGGCTTAGAGTCTGGTGTTAATCGTTTTGGTCGCGTCGATTCTATGCGCCGATATATTTATATCCACGGTACCCCAGACACTGAACCGATGGGTACACCCTTATCTCATGGCTGTGTGCGTATGCGAAATAGCGACGTGATCCGCCTAACGGATTTAGTAACCCCCGGAACCCTTGTTTGGATTCAAGAAAAAAGCTTCAACCGAATCAACTGCGTAAACCTGTGACCTTAAACACTATCTTAAATACTAAGCTAAATACGATGAAGATGGCTCAACCGGTTGGCGTCATCGCCGACATTGGTGGATTAGAACTTACCGCCGAAGATAAAACCTTCTTACAGCAGCCTGAAATATCTGGGCTAATTTTCTTCGCGCGTAATTACCAATCGCCAGAGCAACTCAAAACACTGACGGCTGAACTACGTGCAGTGCGCCCAGATATATTATTAACCGTGGATCAAGAAGGCGGGCGAGTGCAGCGCTTTCGTGAAGGCTTTACGCGGTTTGCTCCCATGATGATGTATGAAGCCATCTACAAAAACGATGCCCAGCATGCGTTGGCGTTAGCCAAAGACGGCGGTTGGTTGCTTGCTTCCGAACTAATTGAACACGGCGTAGACCTGACCTTTGCCCCGGTATTAGATATCGAACGTGATTGCTCACAAGTCATTGGTGATCGTGCTTTTGGTCATGATGCCGATACCGTATCCGCACTCGCAAGCGCGTGGATCGAAGGCCTACAAAGTGCAGGCATGATGGCCGTAGGCAAACACTTTCCGGGGCACGGCGCGGTGGTGGCTGATTCACACAAAGAACTGCCCGTCGATTCGCGCAGCACGGGCGAGCTTGATTACGACATCCAACCGTTTAAAGCATTAATCGCCGACAATAAACTCGGCGGTATCATGCCCGCCCACGTCGTATACCCAGCCGTAGACTCAGAACACACCGCCGGATTTTCGGCCATATGGCTACAAAACATATTACGTAAACAGCTTGGCTTTACCGGCACCATCTTCAGTGATGATTTATCCATGGAAGGGGCGGCAAGCGGCGGTGATTTTTATCAGCGCTCTTTTGCCGCCGCAAACGCCGGTGCAAATGCTCTTGTGGTATGTAATAACCGCGAAGCGGCGCAGCAAGTTATAAATGCAGCGCGAGATATGCACAGTGCTGGCACGCAGCGCTTAGACTTAAGCGGTTGGATTCCCAGTACCAAACGCGCAAAGCATATAAACAACACGACCGCTGCAAACAACGAATTGACAGAGGCGGTAAAAGCGCGCCTCGCGAACGCCGGATTAATCAATCTATGACACACAATCAACCTATGACACACGCTTCTGTCGATGCACCTGAATCGAGTGCCGAAAAAACAATTACCATCGCTATTATTGGTGGTACAGGCTTAACTGAACTTAATGACCAAGACAGCCCGGGTCAAAACAGCACAGCCCCTGATATAACAAAAATTCACAATCAAGACAGCATCTACACAGACCTTGGCGCGCCGTCGTCGCCGATTTCGGAAGGCACTTGGAACGGCCAGCGAGTTCTCTTTTTAGCGAGACATGGGCATCCACACTCCGTACCGCCGCACAAAATTAATTACCGCGCGAACTTATTAGCCCTGCAAGCACTGGGTGCGACACACATCATCGCCGTCAATGCGGTGGGTGGTATACATGCTGAAATGGTCTCGGGGCGTATTGCTGTACCAGGTCAAATTGTCGATTACACCTGGGGGCGCGAAAGCACCTACTTTGATGGTGAATTCCGCCCGCTCGATCATATCGACTTAACCCACCCATACGACGAAGCGCTACGCCAAAATATATTATCAGGCGCAAAAGCCGCGAAACTCGACGTCAGCGATTTTGGCGTATACGCCGCAACCCAAGGCCCACGTTTAGAAACCATCGCCGAAATTAACCGTCTAGAAAAAGACGGCTGTAATCTCGTCGGCATGACCGGCATGCCCGAAGCCGCGCTCGCACGTGAACTCGCTATTCCTTACGCCAGTATTTGCTTAGTCGTTAATCCGGCCGCAGGGAAGAGTGAAAACGAAATCACCATGGACGAAATTCGCGCCGTGATTAACTCAGGCATGGGACAAGTGAAAGAAGTGCTGGGGTGTGTGATGGGGTTTGTTAGGTAAGTCTAGTTAATGGGCCAGTGTTCAATAACACTGCGGAATTCATTTAAAGTAGGTTGCGGTTAGCGCGAAGCGCGTAACCCAACATCGTGCTCATTTACGATAACACCTCATAATACTCTTCAGTAGGTTGCGGTTAGCGCGAAGCGCGTAACCCAACATTGTGACCTACTTATTACTCATACATTAATTGATCAAGCGGGCTTGAAGTACCCGCAAAATGCTGGCCAATAACATGGGTGTAGATTTGCGTGGTAGCGACATCGCTATGGCCGAGCAGCTCCTGAACTGTGCGAATATCTCTGCCGTTTCTCAGTAATTCAGTGGCAAAACTGTGCCTAAACGTGTGGCATGTAATCCGTTTCGTTATGATGCCGCTACTACCAACAGCTTTACTTAGCGCCTTACGCGCAACGGAAGCGTCCAAATGGTGACGGCATAAAATTCCAGAAAGAGGGTGACGACAAATCGTGCTTGAAGGAAATAAAAACATCCATGCAGGCTTGCGATAAGCATGAGGGTACTTCCTTCCTAATGCACCGGGCATCGAAGGGCCAATACCCTCAGTATTATCTTTTTGCTGAATCGCAATCGCACTTTGTACAAATTCATCACATAACGGCTTAAGGCTTACTGGAAGAATCGTTGTGCGATCCTTGTTCCCTTTGCCGTCGTGAACAGAGAGCGAGCCATGCTCAAAATCTAAGTCTTTTAGTCTCAACCTCATACATTCAGAAATACGCAGCCCTGACCCAAACAGAAGCGAAAATATCAGCCGATCACGAGGATTCATGCAATTAAGAATTTTACCAACATCATTTGACGAAATGACCGTAGGCAAACGCTGGGGCTTAGTTGCATATGTAAAACCCAGATCCCCAAGTGGCTGATTAAGATACTTGTTATACAGAAAAGCGAGCGAATTTAACGCAACCTTCTGAGTGTTGATCGAGACATCATGTTTATTAGCAAGGTAGCTCAAAAACATAACTACATGATCAGCCCCTAACTCCGTTGGGTGTCGCAACCGATGAAAGCGGATATAAAAACGAATCCAATAGATGTACGTATTTTCGGTGCGAATACTATACCCATGCAAACGCATAAACTGACGCATATCTGTAAGGAATTTACTCTTGGCCATCCGTGACCTCCAATGTAAAGGCGTACTGTTTATTTATACAGTATATTTTTACAAAGGCAAGAAATTGTGGCACACTTTACAAATTGAGTTGCACGCTTTGCCAGTGGGTGATAGCTTAAACTTCACTTAAATCAGTAAGTTACAAACTTGGTTTACAAGTTAGTGTGCCAACAGTAACCGAAATAGTGTGCGCGCACACTTTCACAGAATGGATTAGCAGTGTAATGGAATATGCCCCTTTTAAATCAATAGGTTACAACTTTTACGGACTTTTATTAGTTTCGGGAAAGTGTGCCAGCACACTATTAAGCTGTTCTGTGTCAGGAGAATCATGGCATCTTATAAACGGCTAAAAAGTGTTGTACAAAGCACGGCTCACCATGCAGTGAGTGCGCTTTCCTTTGTGCACCCGCATCTTGGTCAAGCCTGTGAGGAAGCGGGCCTCGATGCTATAGAAATCTATGTATCCGAAACTGAGCCATGCCCAGAAGAGTTCCTTCACATAGAGCCACTGCGATTGGCACTGAATACACTCAAAGACACATTCTACGGTTTGGTAGTAACTGAAGGTTTCGAGCCAAGAGATATTGAATCAGCAAAAATGGTATTCGAGTTCAAACATGGTCAGCTCGATCACTATTGTAGTGTTTGCACAGCTTCGTTGGTTAGTGCATCCAAAACGTATCAAAGTAAGGTGAATTACCTTGGAAACACAGAACAAGTTTAGGCAACCGGACGCAGCAGAGCTGCGCCGTTGCTAAAGGCGTTATGTGAGCAAAAACATCTCGGATAGGGAGATCTAATGAAAGCAAAGGTAGCAGTATTTGGAACGCTCAGGTTTCCTCCTGAGAATATTGAAAAGGTTTTGCCGCACTTAAAAACCTTGGTTAGTTCCACTTACGCAAATGACGGATGTATAGCATACGATGTTGCTGAAGATCCTTTTGATAAAGGGCTAATAAGATTCTCAGAACTATGGCCAAGTAGAGAAAGTTTAGAGAACCATCTTAAAGCTTCTCATATTGAGCCTTGGCGGGAACAAGCTAGAAAGCATGGGCTAACTGAGAGAGAATTCAATTCATATGATTTATCTTCTGATGCAATGGCCGTCTAAACCGTATCACATAACAAGTGGCAGCAACAACGCACCTTCGGTGCTGGACAGCCTTTCCGCGGCTCAATTTGTGCGTGGCTTCGCCACTATCGCACAAATCGTTCCGCTCCAAGGCTGCCGTTGTGCCAGGCGTTGAGGCTGTAGAAAAACTCTGAAAAACAGACGGTTTTTGATAAAATAGAC
>OLHV01000076.1_pt1 | contig 54826 bp, 56 predicted proteins | sample 1609391 | NCBI WGS metagenome assembly OLHV01 (sample SAMN05416805, study PRJEB24817) | seawater metagenome | isolation source: Sea water | place: Canada:Atlantic | collected 2013-07 | reverse complement strand
AGCTAACCAAGTAGGCTTTGCTCGAAGTGGGCGCACATTATATATTGTGCGGTTTTGAAGTCAAGCATTATTTTCATTTAACTTTCAGAGAAAGTAGAAGAAAAACAACATCTTATCTTCGCTGCTTGAAGTGACTTAAGAAGTCTCTCTAAGCAGGCTGCATATCTTAATGATTTCAGCCAGAGAGTCAAGTCTTTATCTTCAGAAGATTTAAAATAAAACCTTTAAAAACAAGTACTTAGCTCAACCTCCCCAGATAATCTTAAAAGCCGTTCTCTCTGAGCAGGCGGCGAATATTACGCTTATCCACAGCCCCGTCAACTATTTTTCTTAAAAACACGTCAAAAGAATGATATTAATCCAAAAACCACCAAAATAGCTCAAGAAACATACTTTATTAGGCTGAGAACTAGAGACTAGCTGGAATTTGGACAGGCACAAGTAGCTTTAATCAAGATTGTGAAAAAACCAAATAAACAGCAAGCCATATCTATTTTGTAATAAGTGTCAGGACTAGTTAAGCCAGATCTAACTGAGCAATGCCTTCAACGAAGCGATGCCACTAATTATCAGTAACACACGGCCTAGGATGCGGGAGAATATTTTAGTTTACGGTAATTTAGCGGCTCGAGAGCTGGCAACTGATTAACCAAAAGAACTGCCGATTATAAACTCAGGCCTTTTGGTCTCATCTCAAAGATTAATCAATATACTCTAACGCCCATCTTTTTTTCTTCTTTCTTTTCATTGTTATCTTCCTCAGGCTAATCTGTAAAAAAGAATATCTCTTTACCAATAAAGTCGAAGAAAGCCATAAGTGCGAAGAAAGTAATTATTAATAACGGAGGGAATAGAGCCAGAGGAATCGATAAAAGAAGTAGGAAAAAGGTACAAATAGTTAAAACCCAATAATTACTTTTAAGTGCCTTAAAAGGCGCAATAATTATATCAAATATATCAATATTTTTTCCCTCAGCATTACTCCTAACAAGAAGGGATAAGGAGGAGAAGTAGGTAAACATGGCGAACAGATAGACTGACAATAGTGGCCAAAATATCATTACCAGCCAGGCAATATCGGAATCGCGTCTATAAGCCATCGCATTCGAAATCATTTCGAATAGCGTTGAATAATGCAATACGAGATTAAGAATAAAAAGGTAAATTGTCGGAAGAACTAGTATAAAAATCTGCTGTAACTGCAGCGTTTTAAAGCCAGCAAAATAATCTGAAAATTTCACCTTTCCTTTTGGTTTATCTTTTACATAAACTAAGCCATATAATAAAAATGAGATAATGGATATTAGGAAAATCAGAGCAATAACCCCCCATCCTTCATCATTTCGATTCATCACATAATACGTAACACTGCCCATAATAGCGTTCAATAAGATCAGCAACATGAAGAAAAATGTGTTCTTGAAAGGAGCATTGAAAAAACTGGAGTAAGATTTAGGAATACTTTTAAAGACGGTTTTGAAATCGGCTGATTTTCTTGCAATAAAATGCAACTGAACTTCATCATCGGCCTGGGGTAAATCTGACATTTAACATTCCTTGTATTCAGTGTAGATGTGCTAATAATACCCCTACAAAACACACATGTAAATAAAGGCAGCCTTCACGACTGCCTTCATCTCACTCTGACTAAATTTCACTCAAGTATTGGTGCCAAGTATCAGGCTGAACCACTCGATTCATTTGACGGTATCAAAACCTATGCTTATGACTATCGTGTTTGGCGATATGCTGAATACGTTTTTCTTTTAATTCATTCCACTCGCTTAATTGCTCTGCCGACAGCATGCTCTGCATCTGAGCATCAAACTCTTTCAGCATAGATTCACGATCAGCCATTTTAGGGATATCACCAGCTTCGACACGCGCTTTAATACCCACAAGTTTCGCTTCTAGCTGAGTCTTTAAATTGGCTTCTTGCTCATCAGTTAGGTCTAGCTTCCAACTTAACTTTTCCAAGCGTTTGTTCATGCGCTTTTCGACCTTTACAAAAATTAAGCCCTGCGCTTCTTGCTGCTGCTCGGGTGTTAATACCTCCTTAAACTCTGTCATCATTTATTGACGCATACAGTTTTGAATATTTGAAAACTCCGCAACCCTATGACCTTGCACGCACCACACAAGGCAATTCCTTTGATAACACACCGTGAATACGGGCCTCCTCTCTCAGCAGGCCCGCATTTCACCTCCCTGGAAAATGACAACTAAAAATCGAACCACCTAAGACATCACCACAAACACGCATTTAGATTCAGGGCAGTTTCATTACTCTTCCTAAATACGGCTTATTATTTGCCCACAGTCGCGTACCTTTTCAGGAGACAAATATTTATTATTTCCTAAAGGTGAAGTGATTGGAGATGAATTAGAGATTAATTTTAGAAATATCTTATTGCGAGCTTACAAGGAGGTGCTTACAGCGCAAGCGTAAAAAATCAAATCTCTGTTATGCTCACAAGCCAATCACGGAATGATAACCAAGCTTTAGAACCAACCCAAAAGCAGCGTTTTTAAAAGCACTCAAACAAAAAAGGCGCTAACCGTTTCCAGTTAGCGCCTTTTTTAGATCAAATGATCAATCAGAGATTACGCTTCTTGCTCAACACCTTTCATGGTCAACTTGATACGACCCTTAGGATCAACGTCTAGAACGTTAACATTGATCTCTTGGCCTTCTTTCAAGTAATCAGCAACGTTCTCTACACGCTCTTCAGAAATCTGAGAGATGTGAACCAAACCGTCTTTACCTGGGATAATGTTAACGAAAGCACCGAAATCAGCTAGCTTCATAACTTTACCACGGTAGATCTTGCCAACTTCAGCTTCAGCAGTGATGCCTTCGATCATTGCTTTAGCTGCATCAGATGCTTCTTTACCAGCGGCGAAAATCTTGATGTTACCAGTATCATCGATATCGATGTCTGCGCCAGTCTGTTCAGTGATTGAACGGATAGTCGCGCCACCTTTACCAATTACGTCACGGATCTTGTCTGGATCGATTTTGATCGTGCTCATAGTAGGAGCATTATCAGCCATCTCAGCAGCAGGAGTCGCGATGCACTTATTCATTTCTGCAAGAATAGTCATACGAGCAGTGTTTGCTTTCTGCAGTGCGATATCCATGATTTCTTCAGTGATACCCTGAATCTTGATATCCATCTGCAAAGCAGTAATACCTTGATCAGTACCGGCTACTTTAAAGTCCATGTCGCCCAAGTGATCTTCATCACCCAAGATATCAGTCAATACAGCAAAACCGTTATCTTCTTTGATAAGACCCATTGCAATACCTGCAACTGGAGCTTTCATTGGTACGCCTGCCGCCATCAATGCCATAGAAGCACCACAAACAGAAGCCATAGAAGAAGAACCGTTTGATTCTGTAATTTCAGAAACAACACGGATTGAGTAAGGGAAATCTTCGTGCTTAGGCATCATTGCTTGGATACCACGACGTGCTAGACGACCGTGACCAATCTCGCGACGACCAACACCACCCATACGACCTGCTTCACCTACAGAATATGGAGGGAAGTTGTACTGGAACATAAATGGATCTTCAACACGGCCGAATAAAGTATCAACCATCTGAGCATCACGACCAGAACCTAGAGTAGCAGCAACGATTGCTTGAGTTTCACCACGAGTGAACAAAGCAGAACCGTGAACGTTATCTAGAACGCCCGTTTCAACAGTAATCGCACGAACAGTATCGTTATCACGACCATCGATGCGAGGCTCACCAGCAACACTGCGCTGACGAACGATATTCTTTTGGATCTTAGCAATCATGCCAGCAACGTCATCTGCAGAAGGCTTGCCTTCTTCTTCACCACAAAGGGCTTCAACAGCAGCAGCGCGAGCAGCATCAATTTTGCCATAACGCTCCATCTTATCAGTCGTAAGGTATGCATCACCAATTGCTGCGGCGGCTTGAGCTGTAACAGCATCAAACAAAGCGGTATCAACTTCAGGTGCAGTCCACTCCCAAGCAGGGGTATTAACTGTTGCAGCGAAATCAGCAACCGCATCAACAACACACTGGAATTCTTGGTGAGCGAATAAAACAGCACCCAACATTTCATCTTCAGTCAGTTCATCTGCTTCAGATTCAACCATCAATACAGCGTCCTTAGTACCAGCAACAACCATATCCAACAATGAAGTTTCTAATACTTCATAGCTTGGGTTTAATACGTAGCCTTTCTCTTCGTCAAAAGCAACGCGTGCTGCGCCGATTGGACCACTAAAAGGAATACCAGAAATAGAGATGGCGGCAGAAGTACCGATCATAGCTGCGATATCTGGATCAACGTTCTTGTCTGCAGAAATAACAGTACAAACAACCTGAACTTCGCTCATGTAACCCTTAGGGAATAATGGACGAATCGGACGGTCAATAAGACGTGACGTTAGTGTTTCTTTTTCAGAAGGACGACCTTCACGCTTTAGGTAACCACCAGGGATACGGCCTGCAGCATAAGTCTTTTCGATGTAGTGAACAGACAACGGGAAGAAGTCTTGTCCTGGCTTAGTCGATTTAGCACCAACCACTGTGGTCAATACTTGAGTTTTGCCAATAGTAACTAAAACAGCACCAGAAGCCTGACGTGCAATACGACCAGTTTCTAGGGTTACAGTATCTTCACCAAACTGGAATGTTTTGGTAATCGCTGTAGGGATATTGCTCATTCTTTAAATCCTTAAAATGACTGCTCTGTTAGCACTTCTAAGCATTGGCCCTTTTCGCATAGGTTTCCTTGCTATAGAAAGGAAGCTGAAAGGCAAATGGTTAGAAGTAGCTAAGAACTGACAGTACAGTGTTAATAATAAAATTTTCAGATAAAAAAAATAGAAGCCCTATAAATAGGGCTTCTATCAAAGGCTACATCTTAACGACGTAGACCTAAACGCTTGATCAAAGAAGTGTAACGAGTTGCATCTTTACCCTTCAAGTAATCCAACAACTTACGACGCTGGTTTACCATGCGAATCAAACCACGACGAGAGTGGTGATCTTTATGATTCACTTTAAAGTGATCCTGTAAACCAACAATGTTGTGAGTCAACAAAGCAACTTGGACTTCTGGTGAACCAGTATCGCCTTCAGCAGTTTGGTATTCAGCAACGATTGCCGCTTTATTTTCAGCAGTTAATGCCATGATCATTTCTCCATAATATGCGGTTAAGTTGGCCACACATCGCTACCGTGCATATTAACAGTAGGATGCTGCACTCATTTCGACCGAAGCCAAAACAAACGCTAGCCAGAAATCGTAAGACACATAAGTCCACTAGAGCCTCTAACTACACCTCAGGTAGAGTCACTTGAAAGACGCGCCTTGGTATCAATGTACCGTTGTCAGTAATATCACCAACGCCGACAAAGACCATCCCATCAGGGCTATTAACCCATAATTGTACTTGAGGCGTCAGCGGGAAGCTAGTTTTGACTCTCTGCCCATGTAAAATTTTATGCCCTTCCGCCAAGGTCAGCTCAATTTTTGGCCAGTCAGGAATGGCTTCAGAAGAGTGTATCAACATCTCATCCATCACTTTATGACGCTCAGAAACTTGAGGATAATCATCTTCAAGATCTAAAAGTGTTTGGTAATCAATCATTTGCGCTTCTGAAAACGGCCCAGCCTCATTACGATGCAACATACTCACGTAAGCACCGCAGCCAACTTCATTACCAATATCTTCGACCAAACTGCGAATATAAGTCCCTTTAGAACAAACCACCTCTAAATCGATTTCACCCAATTCTTTACGTATTGCCAAGAGTTTTAAAGAATGAATCGTGACTTCTCGCTGCTTTAACGCTTTTAAATCTAACTCAACCCCCTTGCGCGCCAACTCATACAAAGGGCGACCTTCGTGCTTGAGCGCTGAATACATCGGAGGGACTTGAGTGATTAAACCGCGAAAGTTTTTCAGAATTGTTTCAATCGATTCAGAATCAAACTCAGGAATCGGTGCCGTTGCAACAACTTCACCATCTTGATCACCGGTAGAGCGTATCTCACCTAGCTTGCAGGTGGTAATATAACCCTTGGTCGAATCGAGCAGTATTTGTGAAAACTTAGTCGCATCACCAAAACATAATGGCAGAACACCGGAAGCCATTGGATCTAAAGCACCCGTATGACCCGCTTTCTTAGCACCTAACAACCATTTGATTTTTTGCAGAACTTGATTTGAAGAAAGGCCCAATGGTTTATTGAGCACAATAATACCGCTGATATCACGGCCTTTTTTAATACGAGCCATTTTTTGCTTAATTACTCGCTATCGTCAGGTTTATTGCCCGAACGAGCATTATCTTCAGCAACTACTTTATTGATTAAGTTTGTCATGTGGTGCCCACGCAACAAAGATTCATCATAATGAAAACGCAGTAACGGCGTGATACGAGTTGTCATTTGACGTGACAGTTCACCGCGTAAAAAACCGGCTGCATCATTCAAAATTTTGCTCGCCTGCTTTTGAATCGCTGCTTCATCCGCTTCGTCACTATCGCCTTTCGCACCCATTACGGTGAAATAAATATCGGCATAACCTAGGTCTTTAGCAACCTTAACAGCATTTAAAGTCACCATACCTAAGCGTGGATCCTTCATATCGAACTGAATCAATTGCGCTAGATCTCGCTGGATCTGTTCGCCCAAGCGCGTTGTACGGCTAAAATCTTTTGGCATTATCTCGCCCCTAAATATCTTATCGCTAACTTATGCAGTCAGCATAGCGAAAAAACGCCGCATAAAGCGACGTTTTTCGTATTAACTAATGAACCAACTTAATAGTCAGTTGATTAAAGCGTACGTGCGATTTCATTCACAATATACACTTCGATCTGGTCACCAGCGCGAACATCTTGATAGTTCTTAACACCGATACCACATTCCATACCTTGGCGAACTTCTTGAACGTCATCTTTAAAGCGACGTAGAGATTCTAATTCGCCTTCATAGATTACAACGCTCTCACGAAGAACACGGATTCTCTTGCTACGATGGATAACACCATCAATAACCATAGAACCAGCGATCAAACCAAACTTAGGCGACTTAAATACTTCACGTACTTCTGCAACACCCAAGATTTCTTCGCGCAATTCAGGAGCCAATAGGCCAGACATTGCTGCTTTAATATCATCGATCAAGTCATAGATGATGCTGTAATAGCGTAAGTCTAGACCGTTATCTTCAATAACTCGCTTCGCTGAGGCATCCGCACGAACGTTAAAGCCAAAGATAACCGCATCAGAAGCCAAGGCTAATGTTGCGTCAGTTTCGCTAATACCACCAACACCAGAAGATACGATATTAACCTTCACTTCGTCAGTCGCAAGACCCTGAAGCGAAGCAATCAATGCTTCTAGAGAACCACGAACGTCGGTCTTAAGAACGATGTTCAAGTTCGATTGCTCACTGCCACCCATGTTGTTAAACAAGGCATCCAATTTTGCTTTCTGCTGACGCTGCTGAATACCTTCTTTACGCTTAGATTCACGGTGCTCAGCTACTTCACGTGCTTTCTTCTCGCTTTCAACAACGATAAAAGCAGCACCTGCGTCTGGAGTACCATTAAGACCTAAGATCTCAACAGGAATTGATGGACCTGCAGATTCAGTTGGTTGACCGTTTTCGTCCAATAATGCACGAGCACGACCATAGCAATTACCCGCAAGAACAATATCACCCTTTTTAAGGGTACCGTTCTGAACAAGCAAGGTTGCAACTGGACCACGACCTTTATCAAGACGAGATTCAACAACAACACCCTGACCAGGACCTTCAACAACGGCTTTAAGCTCAAGTAATTCAGCTTGCAACAATACAGCGTCTAATAATTCAGTAACACCTTCACCGGTATGCGCCGATACTGGAATGAAAGGAACGTCGCCGCCCCAATCTTCAGGAATAACGTCACATGCACCCAATTCGTTTTTAACACGATCTGGATCGGCTGATTCTTTATCCATTTTGTTAATCGCAACTACGATAGGAACGCCTGCCGCTTTCGCGTGCTGAACAGCTTCTTTCGTCTGAGGCATTACGCCATCATCAGCAGCAACAACTAGGATAACAACGTCAGTACACTGAGCACCACGTGAACGCATTGAAGTAAATGCGGCGTGTCCTGGTGTATCTAAGAAAGAGATCATGCCATGACCTGTCTCTACGTGATAAGCACCGATATGCTGTGTGATACCACCGGCTTCGCCAGTCGCTACACGACTTGAACGAATGTAATCCAGTAAAGAAGTTTTACCGTGGTCAACGTGTCCCATTACGGTCACAACTGGCGCACGAGCTTCTTCATCAGCATCGTAAGTTACAGATTCAAATACGTCTTCTTCAAGCGCGTTATCTGAAATTAACTTAGTTACTTTGTGACCCATCTCTTCAACAACAAGTGTTGCAGTATCTTGGTCCAAAGTTTGGTTAATGGTGGCCATTACGCCCATACCCATTAACGCTTTAATTACATCGCCAGCCTTAATTGCCATCTTAGCGGCAAGATCGCCCGCTGTAATTGCTTCTGGTAATTCAACTTCATGAATAACCGGAGCAGTAGGCTTAGTAAAGGAGTGCTCGTTATCTGCTTGTGCTTGTGCAGTACGCGCTGCTTTACCCTTAAGTTTCTTACGACGGCCGCGCTGATTAGCTGATCCATCTTCAGTACGGAACTGACGAGGAGCACCTGCACCGCGTGGAGCACCACCAGGTGCACGAGGAGCAGCACCAGGAGCTGGAGTACGCTTCTTATTGCGATCTGCACCATCACGCTGAGTTGCAGCTTCTGCAGTCGCTTGCTTCTGAGCGAGCTCTTCTTTAGTCGGAGCAACTTTCTTAGCCGCTGCTGTTGCAGTTGGCTTTTTGTTACGCGTATCGCGCGTTGCTGGCTTAGCACTTAGCTTAGGCTTAGCCGTCGCTTTTGGCTTAGCTTCAGCTTTCGGCTTCGCTTCAGCTTTTGGCTTAGCCGCAACTTTAGCTTTAGCAGCAACACGAGCAGTAGAGCTTACGCCACCACGAGCTTTTGCTTCTGACTGAGATTTCTGAGAAATCTTATGTTTAGCGGCTGGCTTAATCTTTTTAGCTTCTGCCGCTTCTTTTGCTTTTTTAGCCGCATCTGCAGCCGCTTTAGCTTCTAGAGCTTCAGCCGCTTTCTTAGCGTCTAACAATGCAGCTTCAGCCGCCTTATTAGCTTCAGCCGTTTCAGCTTTAGTTGCTTTAACAGCCGTTACTTTTTCTTCAACGGCCGCCGCTACTTCTTCAGCATCAGGCTTTACAAAAGTGCGTTTTTTACGAACTTCAACAGCAACATCTTTCTTGCCGCCTTGTCCGGTTTTCAACGTACTAATTGTTTTACGCTTAAGACTAATCTTTTTCGGTTCAGCTTCACCAGCTTCACCGTGATTTTTCTTCAAGTGACCCAATAAGGCCTCTTTTTGCTCAGCACTTACCGCATCATTTGCGTTAGTCTGAGGTAAGCCCGCTTCTTTCATTTGTGATAGTAGACGATCGGAATCGGTCCCTACCACATCAGCGAACTCTTGAACTGTTGTATCGGTCATGCATCTCTCCTAGGCCGAGTGAATCTATTACTCAGCGCCTTCAAACCAAGGCTTACGTGCGGTCATAATTAACTCGGCCGCTTTTTCTTCTGTCATGCCTTCGATGTCAATAATATCGTCGATGGCTTGCTCTGCTAGATCTTCCATAGTGGAAATGCCCTGGCTTGCTAATACAAGAGCAAGGTGTTTATCCATACCCTCCATAGCGAGCAAGTCTTCAGCAGGCTCTGCTTCTTCCAATTTTTCTTCGGAAGCAATCGCTTGTGTTAGCAGCACATCTTTAGCGCGATTTTGAAGCTCTGTAGCAATCTCTTCATCAAGGCCATCAATAGCGATCATTTCAGCGATTGGAACATAAGCAACTTCTTCTAGCGTAGTGAAACCTTCTTCGACCAATAATTCTGCAAAGTCTTCATCGATATCCAGCTGTTGGGTAAACTCATCAATGATGGTTCCCGACTCTTCATTCTGCTTTTCTGCGGCTGCAGCTTCAGTCATTACGTTGATTTCCCAGCCGGTAAGCTCAGAAGCCAAACGTACATTCTGTCCACCACGACCAATCGCTTGCGCTAAATTGTCGGCGGCGACAGCGACGTCCATCGAGTTAGAATCTTCATCAACGATGATAGAACTAACTTCAGCAGGAGCCATTGCATTGATAACAAGTTGTGCTGGGTTATCATCCCAAAGCACGATATCAATACGCTCATTACCACCCAATTCGTTCGTTACCGCTTGCACACGAGAACCACGCATACCCACACAAGCTCCAACAGGATCCATGCGGCCATCGTTAGTTTTCACAGCAATCTTGGCACGAGAACCGGGATCACGAGCAGCGCCTTTAATTTCAATCACTTCTTCGGCGATTTCAGGCACTTCAATGCGGAACAACTCAATGATCATTGCTGGCACAGTACGGCTCAGCATCAATTGAGGTCCACGATTTTCTGGGCGAATGCAGTCTAGAACAGCACGTACACGATCTCCCATACGTACAATTTCACGACCAATAAGCTGATCTTTTGGCAATAAGCCTTCAGCGTTATTACCCAAATCGACAATCACATTGTCACGAGTTACTTTCTTAACGCTTCCGCTAACAAGCTCGCCAACGCGATCTTCATATTGCTCAACAACCATAGCGCGCTCAGCTTCACGTACTTTCTGTACAATGATTTGCTTCGCGGCTTGGGCGCCAATTCGACCAAAGCCAATATTATCGACTTCAGTTTCATAGACGTCACCAGGCTTCAAGTTTTCGTCGATTTCTAACGCTTCTTCAAGAGTTAATTCATCGCCTAAGCCAGGTACTACATCGTTGCTTACGACTAACCAGCTACGGAAAGTCACATAATCACCGGTGCGGCGATCAATGTTTACAGTAATAGTTGCTTCTTCGTCTTCGTAACGTTTTTTCGTCGCCGCTGCTAATGCGGATTCAATAGCGTTAAAGATAACTTCTTTATTAACGCCTTTCTCGTTTGAAACCGCTTCCGCGACCAGAAGTATTTCTTTACTCATTTCTAGCCTCGCTCTCTGCCTTAGTCCTTGAATTGGGGAATAACGTGTGCTTTTTCAATCATATCGATAGGCAGCAAATATTCGTGTTGGTCAACCTGCAACACGATATCCTGATCTTCGATATTGATGATGACACCCTTGAACTTACGACGACCATCGAACGGCATACGTAATCGGATATCAGCCCACTCATTAATGTATTTTCTAAACTGTTCCAGAGTAAACAACGGGCGATCCATACCCGGTGATGACACTTCCAGGGTATATTCCTGGCTAATAGGATCTTCGACGTCCATGATCGCGCTCACCTGTCTGCTGACAGAGGCACAATCATCAACACTTACACCGTTCACATTATCGATGTAAATGCGTAAAACGCTATGGCGACCTTGAGCGGAATACTCTAAGCCCCAAAGGGCCAAGTCCATCGCTTCAATCGCCGGAGCAATCATTTCACGTAATTCTTCTTCTTTACTAGCCAAGCTTAGTAACCCTTAAATTTTTGTACATTTCATAAAATATCCACAATGTTCAAATGCCAGAAACAAAAACTGGGCATCATGTGCCCAGTCCGCGTAACACATTGCAGACAAGAAAGTTAAATCGCACTACGCGGTCATTAACTTTCTCTATTCGGCATTATTTATAAAATAACGCCTAACAAAAAGCCCCTAACGAGGGGCTTCTTGCTTTGCTTTTCTAATCTCAGGCAATTATATGCTTGATCGACTAAAAAAGCGAATTGGTGCGGATGGGGAGACTCGAACTCCCACGGGCGTAAGCCCACCACCCCCTCAAGGTGGCGTGTCTACCAATTTCACCACATCCGCGAAACTACTTCTCGATGCTTATTCAGCAGGCACTTCTAGCACCGGCACATCATCGATCGAAACATCTACGTCAGGCGCATCTGTTGTCGGTGCATATTCTTCCACAATCGGCGCATCTTGCTCAAGGGCTTCTGACATTTCTTGCATTGGAACACCAAGATCATTAATGCCTTTTGCTTTATTACTAGCAACAACCGCAAGAACCATAGACGTCACAAAGAAAACAGTCGCAAAAATTGCAGTCATGCGGCTTAAGAAATTGCCTGAACCCTGACCACCAAATACTGTTTGCGAAGAACCACCACCAAAAGACGCACCTGCATCAGCGCCTTTTCCTTGTTGAATCATTACTAAGCCGATAACACCAAAGGCTAATAATATATGTACTACTAGGGTAATCTTTTCCATTATTCTCTACCTATTGCGTTCCCAACATTACGCTGGGTTACAGATTCCTAAAAATTCTTCAGCTTGAAGTGAAGCACCGCCCACTAAGCCACCATCAATATCCTGCTGTGCAAATAATTCTTTCGCATTACTTGCCTTCACACTTCCACCATAGAGAACATGGCTATTCAATGCTAATTCTTCATCTTTCGCGGCTAACAAGCTGCGAATAAATGCGTGTACTTGCTGCGCTTGCTCTGGAGAAGCTGTCTTTCCAGTACCAATTGCCCAAACAGGCTCGTAAGCAAATACACATTTTGCCAACTGCTGAACCGTTAAACCATTCAACACGGCATTAATTTGTTGTTCGATGACCGCTTCAGTTTTATTCGCTTCGCGTTCTTCTAGCGTTTCGCCAATACACACATAAGGTGTTAGGCCAGCTGCCAAAGCTGCTTCTGTTTTCGCTAATACATCAGTATCTGTTTCTGCAAACAGTGTACGGCGTTCTGAATGCCCAACCAATACAGCATCACAACCACAGTCGACTAACATATTGGCCGACACTTCACCGGTAAACGCGCCACTTTCGTTAGCGTTTAGGTTCTGACCACCAATTTTAACTGAACTGCCTTGTAATTTATCAGCGGCCATTAATAAATAAGGAGCCGGCGGAAATACAACGACGTCGGTTTGCTGCGGAGCATTTGCAGTAATGCCAGCTAACAATTCATTTAACATGACCTTACTGGCATTCATTTTCCAGTTACCAGCCACCAATAGACGACGCATAATCACCTCACGATATAAAACAGGGCGAGATAGTAGCGAAGATAGCCATTTGACTCAAGAGGCAGATGGCTATAATCGTAATTAAGATATGATTTTTTCAACAATTTCAGCTAATTGCTTCGCTTTCGTCGCAACCAGGTCGCCATTTTCGCCTTCAACCATAACGCGCACAACCGGCTCTGTTCCAGAAGGACGCAACAATACTCGCCCTCGACCAGCCAATTCTTCCTCTACGGCGGCGGCGGCGGCCAGAATTGTTTTGTCTTTTGCCACATCAACGTCTTTATTGCGGCGAACATTGATCATTGTTTGTGGACACTTAGTCATACCCGACTTCAGCTCATGCAAAGTCTTACCTGAATCTTGCAGTGCCATCATGACTTGCAACGCAGCAACAACGCCATCACCCGTCGAGGTGGAATCTAGGCATAATAAGTGACCAGACGATTCACCACCAAAGCGCCAGTTGTGTTCTTTTAACTGCTGCATCACATAGCGATCGCCAACATTAGCGCGGACAAAGTCGATTTTCTCTTTTTTCAGTGCCAGCTCTAAGCCAAGGTTACTCATCAAGGTACCCACAACGCCACCACCTAAACGTTTCCGGCTGCGAGCATGCATTGCCATGATAAAGAGCAATTCATCACCATCAACGATCTCGCCCTTCTCATCAACCATCACAACACGGTCGCCATCGCCATCAAAACCAATGCCTAGATCTGCACGTGTCTCTACAACTTTTTGCTGTAATTGCTTCGGTGAGGTTGAGCCGATATCTTTATTGATATTCAATCCATCAGGACTCGCACCAATAGTAATGATTTCAGCGCCCATTTCTTTAAAAACTGCAGGGGCAATCTGATACGTTGCACCATGAGCACAATCAAGCACAATGCGCTTGCCCTTTAATTTTAAGCGGCGCACCGTACTTTTACAGAATTCGATATACCGCCCTGCCGCATCATTGATACGAAAGGCTTTACCCAATTTATCTGAAGATACGGTCGTCATCGGCTCATCAAGATAACGTTCAATTTCTAACTCAATTTCGTCTTCTAACTTAGTGCCGTCAGCCGAGAAAAACTTAATACCATTATCATGATACGGATTATGAGAGGCACTAATTACAATACCTGCATCGGCACTAAAGGTACGTGTTAAATATGCAATACCCGGGGTGGGCATTGGCCCTAACAAGCCGCTATCGACACCTGCCGCGGTTAACCCAGCTTCAAGAGCTGATTCAAACATATATCCCGATATGCGCGTATCTTTACCGATTAATATTTTGCTTTTTCCTTGCTGAGCAAAGACCTTACCTGCCGCCCAACCTAGCTTCATGACAAATTCGGGCGTAATTGGATAAGTGCCTACCGCACCGCGAATACCATCTGTACCAAAATATTTTCTACTCATGCTTGTTCATTCCTTGGATCTTTATTTTTTGTTAGTACTGCGCTGAGTGAATCGAAACACCTAAGCCAGCGTAGCCTCTACTATTTTTAATGCATCGTAAGTTTCCGCAACATCATGCACTCGCATAATCGCAGCCCCTTTCATTGCCGCAATCACCGCGGCGGCAATACTGCCAATCATGCGTTGATCTGCAGGTCGATCATTCAATACTCGACCAATCATTGTTTTACGTGAAATCCCCACCAATAACGGCAAACCCAATTGGTGAAATGTCTCTAATTGATTTAATAATTGGTAATTATGCTCTAAAGCCTTACCAAAGCCAAAGCCCGGATCAAGAATTAGACGCTCTTTTTCAATACCCACCAAGGCACACGCGGCAACCCTCTCTGCTAAGAAGCCATGAATATCCCCCACCACATCGTCATAACTAGGGGCTTGCTGCATCGTATCGGGCTGCCCCTGCATATGCATCAAACAGATAGGTAAATTAGTAGCCGCAGCGGCCGCAAGCGCGCCTTCACGTTGCAGCGCTCTTACATCGTTAATCAACCCAGCGCCTACGGCCGCTGCCTGAGTAATGACTTGTGGCGTACTGGTATCAACCGAGATTATCACCTCTAAATTTTTGTGAATAGCCTCAACCACAGGAACAACACGATCAAGCTCTTCCTGCAATGAAACCTTCGCTGCCCCCGGACGAGTGGATTCGCCGCCCACATCAATCAATACTGCGCCTTGCTGAATCATTTTTTCTGCATGAAATAATGCTTTATCAAGACTGTTATAACTACCGCCATCAGAGAACGAATCAGGGGTAACGTTTAGGATGCCCATGATATTACAACGGGTTAAATCCAACTGTTGAATTGCGCCATTGCGTTTTCCGCAGGCTAAAAAGCTATCTTTCATACGCATCAATATTCATCACACAAAAACTTAGAGAAGCACCAAAACAAACGTGTCATGCATCAGCATTAAACACATTAACATGGCTAAATAAACGCCATAAAAAAACGGGCCGAAGCCCGTTATTTTAAACGATTAATGACCCAAACTATACGTCGACTTTGTCGCCAGCCGTATCATCACTATCGCCTTGCTCACCCAAGTCTGTTTCTTCAACAGGCGTACTTGGCGAACCACCGTTTTTATCATCCCAAGAAGCAGGCAAACGAACAGGCTGACGACTCATTAAGTCTTTAACCTGTTCAGAATCAATCGTTTCATACTCCATCAATGCTTCTTTCATTGATTCTAGAATGTCGCGATTTTCTTCCAATATTTTTTCTGCTCGAGCATAACATTCTTCCGTAATGCTCTTAATCTCCTGGTCAATCAAGCGAGAGGTTTCGTCTGATACATGACGAGAACCAATACCATCAGAATCACGAGAATCATAATCTAACGGACCTAATGATTCCGAAAGACCATAATTTACAACCATTGCACGCGCAAAATAGGTCGCCATTTTAATGTCTTGAGAAGCGCCAGTACTCACGCCTTCTTTGCCATACAACATTTCTTCAGCAATTCGACCACCATACGCAGTCGCTATGTCACCCATAATCTTGCGACGGCTTTCACTGATGCGATCTGCTTCCGGCAAGAAGAAAGTCACACCCAAAGCACGTCCACGAGGAATAATAGTTACTTTATGAACCGGATCATGCTCTTCCGATAAATAACCTACAATCGCATGGCCTGCTTCGTGATAAGCCGTACTTTCTTTTTCTTTCTCAGACATCACCATGGTTTTGCGCTCAGCGCCCATCATGATTTTATCTTTTGCTTTCTCAAACTCTTCCATCGTCACAAGGCTTTTCGCAGCACGTGCTGAGAATAAAGCAGACTCATTCACCAAGTTTGCTAGATCTGCACCCGAGAAACCCGGCGTACCACGCGCAAGAACAGCCGCTTTCACATCGTCAGCAATGGGTACTTTACGCATATGCACTTTAAGAATTTGTTCACGACCACGTACATCAGGTAATCCAACCACAACCTGACGGTCAAAACGACCCGGACGCAATAACGCTTTATCTAAAACATCTGAACGGTTGGTCGCAGCAATAACAATCACGCCATCATTCGCTTCAAAACCATCCATTTCAACCAATAACTGGTTCAATGTTTGCTCACGCTCATCGTTGCCACCACCATGGCCGCCCCCACGATGACGACCTACCGCATCAATCTCATCAATAAAGATGATGCAAGGTGCTTGTTTTTTAGCTTGCTCAAACATGTCGCGTACACGTGACGCGCCCACACCGACAAACATTTCTACGAAATCAGAACCCGAAATCGAGAAGAAAGGTACTTTAGCTTCACCGGCAATGGCTTTTGCTAATAATGTTTTACCCGTTCCTGGAGGCCCTTCTAACAGCACACCACGAGGAATACGGCCGCCTAAGCGCTGATATTTACCAGGGTCAACCAAGAAATCGACCAATTCTTTAACGTCTTCTTTTGCTTCATCACAACCGGCAACATCATCAAAGGTTGTTTTAATTTGGTCATCGCTTAATAGCTTCGCTTTGCTCTTACCAAAGGACATAGGGCCGCCCTTTCCGCCACCAGCACCACCCTGCATCTGGCGCATGAAGAACATGAATACGGCAATAATCACAAGTATTGGGAAAGAGGCGACCAGCAACTGAGTCCAAATACTCTGCTGCTCCGGCTTTTTACCTTCGACTTGCACATTATTATTCAATAGGTCATCGATTAACTTATCATCATAAGCCGGCAATATAGAGGTGAAGCTCTCGCCGTCACTCAACACACCTTCGATATTCTGCCCAGCAATGCTAACGCGCTCGACCTGGCCGCTGCGCACACTACTGATGAATTCAGAATATTTGAGTTCTTTGGTTTGGCTGACATTTTGAAAATTATTAAAAACCGTCATCAATACCGCAGCGATGATGGCCCAAAGCACTAAATTCTTTGCCATAACAGGCATACCTCTAATTTTATATATAGCGTAAGCACTCTAGCTTACGCAGCTTTTAATCTGATCTCTAGTACATCTACGCCGTTATTAGAGAATCAGATGTCATTTATACCTTTCTTTACCCTAGCAGTGTCTTTAGCAAAAAGCCGACTAGCCTTTAAAGCCTTTTGCGACCAAGTAGACCTCACGAGAACGAGCTCGAGATGACTCCGGCTTACGGGTTACTACTTTCTGAAAGGATGAGCGCATGTCTTTTAGGTATTCATCAAAGCCTTCACCATGAAAAACCTTAGCCGCATAATTGCCACCCGGCTTTAAAACCTGCCTGGCCATATCCAATGCAAGCTCTACCAAATACATCGCACTTGGCTGATCAACTGCACTCATACCACTCATATTGGGGGCCATATCTGAAATTACAAGGTCTACAGGGCGATTACCAATCACCCGCATCAACTCATCAAATACCGCTTCTTCAGTGAAATCCCCTTGTAAGAAGGTGACTCCTGCAATGCCATCCATCGGTAAAATATCAGAGGCAACCACCAAACCATGATCCCCAACCCTTTTTGCCGCAACTTGTGACCATCCACCCGGTGCTGATCCTAAATCAACCACGGTCATTCCTGGCTTCATCAACTTATCTTTATCGTCGATCTCCATCAGCTTATAGCAGGCGCGAGAGCGGTATCCTTCTTCCTTGGCCTTCATTACATAATGATCATTAAAATGCTCATCCATCCAATCATTACTCGACTTTGAACGCGCCATATTTATATTTTCTCAATTGGTTTTCTACAGATTACCGCTTTAAGCGGCAAATTCGAATTTATTGCTATATAATCAGAGTTTACCACTTAATTAAGTTAGGCAAGCGAATCTGATGGCAATTTCTGCTGAACAAAAGAAAGCAATGCGCTCTATTGGCCATAATCTGAACCCAGTTGTGACCATAGCCGGTAATGGTTTATCGGAAACAGTATTGGAAGAATTAAACCGTGCTTTAGATGATCACGAGTTAATTAAAGTAAGAGTCTCTATAGGCGAACGCGATATGCGCGCTCAGGCTATTGACGACATCATAAAAGAGACCGGTTCTGAATTGATTCAAAAAATAGGCAAGGTTGCCTTAATCGTACGTCGCAACCCGAAAGCTCACCCTAAGCTTTCTAACTTATCGTAGGCTTTAATCGCGATAAAAAGCGCCAGAATCTCTTACTGGCGCTCCCCCTTCCCCTTATCAGCGAATGATATTGCTGTAATGTTTCGTATTTTTAAAATAATATTTATAAAAACAAATAATTAGTGCTCATATCGCGCCAGTCGCACAAGACCCACCTAAATAGTTTTGATAGCATAGAGCACATTATTACCGATCAATTTATTCAGGTTACGCACATGTCGCAATTCGTTATTTCAGGTACCGGCTTATTTATACCTCCTCATACAATTAGCAACGAAGAGTTGGTAAAAGCATTCAATCAATATGTTGAGAACTTTAACGAACAACATGCCGCTGAAATTGAATCGGGTGAAGTAGAAGCATTAGTAGGCTCTAGCCCAGAGTTCATTGAAAAAGCCTCAGGCATCAAATCACGTTACGCCATGTATAAAGACGGCATTATTGACCCTGCGATTATGCACCCTACCTTTCCAATGACAGGTGAAGGCAAAACCCCTGAAATGGTTACCATGGGTGTTGCGGCGGCTAAGCAAGCCATGGCAGAGGCTGGTAAAACAGCTGAAGACATCGACTTAATTGTTGTTTCTAGCACTTTCCGCCAGCGTGACTACCCTGGTATTTCAGTTGAGATTCAGCGAGATCTAGGCATTAAAGGCAGCGCCTACGACATGGGCATCGCCTGTTCATCCGCTACCTTTGGTATGATTAACGCTTATGCAGCTTTAGCTGCAGGTATTGCTAAATGCGTGCTATTCATCAATCCAGAATTTACCACTCCTGGCTTAAACTTTAAAAATCGCGATAGTCACTTTATATTTGGTGACGTAGCGACTGCAGCAATCCTTGAGCCGGAAGCAACCTGCACAAGCGATAGCGCTTTCCGTATTATCGGCACTAAGCAAATGACTCAGTATTCCGACAATATTCGCAGTGACGCGTCTTATGCTGACTATTGCTTTGATGACTTGCCAGAAGATCGCCCTTTCTTTCAACAGCAAGGTCGTAAAGTATTTAAAGAACTACTTCCCCTGATTGTCACGTTCATTTCTGAGCAGCTAGAAGAAAGTGGTTTGCAAGCAGAAGAGCTGAAGCGCATGTGGCTACACCAAGCTAATATCAACATGAATAACTTTGCTGCTAAAAAGCTATTGGGTCGCTTACCCACATTGGAAGAAGCGCCTGTTGTACTCGACGAATTTGCCAATACAGCCTCTTCTGGCTCTGTAATCGCCTTCCACAAATACAAAGATGACTTCAAATCAGGCGATAAAGGTCTTATTTGCTCATTTGGTGCAGGCTATTCTATTGGTAGCTTGATGGTTGAGAGAGTATAATAAATCACCATACGCTTGCTTTTTAAGGTTTCGACCTTATAAAGTAAGCATTGAAATTATTTTTGAGAGATCTATCCCCCCCCATGAGCGAAGAGCGACTGAGTAGCCAATCTAAAACTTGGTTAGACAAGCTATCCACCTTGTTTTCCGACGATCCTAATGACCGTCAAGATCTAAAAGAAATATTACGAGAAGCTGCTGAGCGTAATGTCGTCGACACCGAAACCCTTTCTATCTTAGAAGGTGCGTTACAAGTTTCTGACATGCAAGTGCGCGACATCATGGTACCTCGCTCTCAAATGGTCTGCATCAAGGCCGAAGAATCCCTTAAGGAATTCTTACCGTCCATCATAGAGTCAGCTCACTCTCGCTTCCCAGTATTAGGCGAAGATCAAGATGAAGTTCTTGGGGTATTATTAGCGAAAGACTTAATTCCTCTTATTCTAAATGACGATCGCGAAGATTTTAACGTTAAAGATCTTTTACGTGCGGCCGCTTTTGTGCCTGAAAGTAAGCGCCTCAACATCCTTTTAAAAGAATTTCGTGCCACTCGCAACCACATGGCCATTGTTGCTGATGAATTTGGGGGGATTGCCGGTATCGTAACGATTGAAGATGTTCTTGAGCAGATCGTTGGCGAAATCGAAGATGAGCACGATCAAGAAGACGATGACAGCTTTATCAAAGTCCTTGATAACGATGTTCGCATGGTGAAAGCGCTCACACCGATCGACGATTTCAATCAGCACTTCAATACCAAGTTTGATGATAAAGAATTTGATACCATTGGTGGCATCGTTATTCAGCACTTTGGTCGCGTACCCGAGTGTGACGAAGCGATCACCATTAATGACTGGCGCTTTAAAGTTGTGAACGGCACCGGCCGACGAATAAACTTAATGGAAGTAACCCCAGTTGATTAAGATCACTGGGGGAAATAGAGCAAACAAAAAGAAAGCCTTGCGCTTTCTTTTTTGTTTTTGACCTCAAGGAATTGTATGTTTCTCATTCATAAACTCATAGCTCAGCCACGCTTGATCGCACTGTTATCTGGGGTGATTTTTCCCCTTGCTATCGCGCCTTTCTTTCTTTGGCCTATCGTCATCATATCTCTCATGGGTTTGCTCTTTAGCCTACATAGCAGCTCAGCAAAAGAAGCCGCCATTCGCACCTGGTTGTTTGGCTTTGGTAAGTTTTCGGCCGGTGTCTCGTGGATCTATGTCAGCATGCACGATCACGGAGGCACCCCTGCAATACTAGCCATATTAATGGTTGGGTTATTCGCCGCCTTCTTGGCGACCTTCCCAGCGATATTTATGTATTTCTTTCAGCGCTTTTATAACCAAGCATCTACGCCCCCGCTTGTTTCGATGTTAGCGTTTTCTGCTCTGTGGTTTGCCTATGAATGGTTCCGAAGCTGGTTCATGACCGGCTTCCCTTGGTTATTTGCTGGTGATGCGCAACTGCATACCTGGCTTAATGGCTGGGCTCCTATTTTAAGTGTTTATGGGCTGTCATTTTTTACAGCCCTAACCGCAGCTGCGCTGTATTTTTCTATTCGCAAACAGAAGCCCATCTATCTAGCATTCTTAGCAGTGTGGCCCATAGGATTTTTATTGCAAAATATAAGCTGGACAGAAGCCACTGGAAAGCTGAAAGTCAGTGCTGTGCAAGGCAATATTCCTCAAGAAATCAAGTGGCTACCTCAGCAGCGTTTACCCACCGTTAATGCGTATTTAGCACAAACCCGTCAGCATTGGGATAGTGACTTGGTACTATGGCCAGAAACAGCCGTAACTGCGCTAAAAGATCACTTCCAAGCCTATCTCGATACCCTCAATGAAGAGGCATTGAATAATGAAACGGCTCTAATTACTGGCATTCCTTTTCGTTATACCGAAGGGCCTTTTAGAGGTGAATACCACAACAGTATTTTAGCGATTGGCATGGGAGAAGGTTTATATCACAAACAAAAACTGGTTCCCTTTGGTGAATATATTCCTTTAGAACAAGCTATTAGAGGCCTACTGCCATTTTTTGATCTGCCCATGTCGAGCTTTAAGCAAGGCGATAAAGATCAGGCACTGTTAAAAATGGAAAAAGGCAATACGCTCTTCTTAATCGCCCCTTTCATTTGCTATGAGATTGTTTATCCAGAATTTGTGGCAGACATGGCCAGTGAATCAGACCTGTTAATTACGATCAGCAATGACGCTTGGTTTGGCAACTCGCTGGGCCCCAAGCAACACATGGCCATTGCTCAGATGCGTGCTCTTGAGACGCAGCGGTACTTATTACGCTCTACCAATACCGGCATCACCGCACTGGTGAACCATCAAGGCGAAATTATTAAACAATTACCCACCCAACAACGAGCAACACTCACGGCAATGGCTGAAGCTCGTCAAGGGTCCACCCCTTTTATGATAATGGGACTATGGCCTTTATTAAGCCTATCCCTATTTATTCTGATGTTGGGGTTTAAGAGAAGACAACCTTAACAGCAAAGTATCCTTACCTTATTCGCTTTTGCCCATGATGGCATCTAAATCCATAATATTGCGATCATTATGCAATGGCGATGCGATTAATCGCGGCTGCGGGGGCAACGTCTCTAAATAATCTTTTAAAGGCTGAGCAGTTTCTTCGATATGAATCGCATACAGCCTCATCATTTCATCCATATCCGCCACGCCACCCGCCAATCGCATCATCATGGCCACCAACCAATCAAGGTGTGCCTTTACGTCGATAAGCTCATAATTTTTTTCAACCAGCGCTTGACGAATTTCTCTCGAACTACTGCCAACTAATCGGACAAAAATATTGCCGGTAGATTCTAATAAGGTATCAATAAGCTCAATTTCTAACTGGGCAAGTTCACGATGACTATTAGTGCTTTGTAGGCTCTGATGCATTCTATGCACAATACTCAATACATGCCCTTGAGTACTTTTAGATGCTTGTTTACTGCGTTGAATTGATAACCGCAATGCCACTGGCATTGCATGGCCAAATAAATCCAATGCGGCTAATAAAAAATCCCCTCCTACTTCCAACTCTTTGATTCTGTATAGATCAGCAAGGAAATCAAAGCCGCAATGCACCTTATAATCCAGCACTCGAATACCCGAACCTTGGACCGTATGTACAATATTCATGCGTGTGAGAATTTTCAGCGCCATTCGCAGAGAGGTTCGATCAACCCCTAAATATTCTGCGAGCTGTCGCTCTGGAGGTAACTTGTCTGTTGCGGTTAATTTTCCGGTAAGAACAAGCGCCATGAGTAAATCAGTAATTTGATCAGGTAGAGTTTTTTCGGCCATTTTTATTTATTTCTTCAATGTGCCATCTCTTTATTTTTACGGACGGCTTAGCCACCAGTATGCGACATAAAACGCAATATTTGAACTTCTTCCGCCAAGTCAAAGTCATGTTTTTCAGGCTTTAGTCGCAGAGCATCAATTAACTTATCGGTTAACTTTTTATCATCACAGCCCGCACGCATAAAAGTACGTAAGTCTTGGCTATTTTCATTACCCAAACACAATAACAAGCGCCCAACAGCCGTGATGCGAACTCGGTTACAAGAAGAGCAGAAGTTATTACTATGCGGGGAGATAAAACCAATTTTTGTTTTCTCATCTGCCAACCCAGCATAAACCGCTGGACCACCCGTTTTATAGGTAGAATCAAGCAATGTGTACTTTTGCTCAATCACACTTCTTATTTCTGCACTGGATAAAAATGTCACACTGCGATCATAGCCAACTTCACCCAATGGCATTTCTTCAATGAAAGTAATATCAATCTCATTGGTAATCGCAAAATCGGTTAACGCAATAATCTCATCGTCATTCATGCCTTTCATGACAACAGCATTTAATTTAATGCCTTCAAAAGCATATTTCTTTGCTTCCGCAATACCCTCTAGAACAGCCTGCAAGCGGTCACGACGGGTCAACTTGTGAAAGCGATCGGCTTTCAATGTATCCAGACTAATATTAAGACGCGTCAAACCCGCCTCAAACAAAGGTTTGGCATATTGAGTTAACAACGTGCCATTGGTGGTCATTAATACTTCTTCAATACCGCCAATCGCCTTAATACCAGCGATCAACTCAGGCAGTTTTTTCCGCATGAGTGGCTCACCACCAGTTAGGCGAATTTTGCTAACACCTAATTGAGCAAAGCTCTTGGCTAATCGAAGTATTTCTTCAAAAGATAAAATATCCTGGCGGGGTAAAAACTCAACATCTTCACTCATGCAATAACTGCAACGCAAGTCACAGCGATCTGTCACAGAGATTCTGAGGTATTCAATCTTACGGCCAAACGGATCTATTAATTGTTTCATATCTTCAGTCTAAGGCATGCTGGCAACATATGCAGCAACATCTAATAATTGCTGCTTATTTAAATTTCTAACAACAGCAGCCATAGGGGAATTTGCACGGCGTTTATCACCACCAGCAAAGCCCTCCATTGTTTTCTCAAGATATTTGTACGGCTGACCTGCAATTCTTGGGTAACTGCCACTGCCGTAGCCATCCTGCTCATGACAGACAAAACACAAACCTTTATAAATTTTCTCCCCCTCTGCACTGCTAGGCACAGGAGATTCTCTTGCTTCAACCGGCATTTGAGAAAAATAAAGCGCAATATTAACTCGGTCTCTCTGTGTTAAATTTTTGGCCAAGCGACTCATCACATAGTCTTTTCGCTCGCCATTGGCAAAACTTTCGAATTGATTAAATATATATGCCGCATTTTGACTTGCTAAATTAGGGATATAATCACGAACACTATTACCATTTTTGCCATGGCAACTTCCGCATAAGATAGCGCGGTCCTTTCCCGCAGTAACGGCCTCTTGTAATAAGTCTGGATCTTGTTGAATCATCGTCATTTCAGCGACGAGTATTTCGGTATCTGTTGGCGTTGCATAGCTTTTTACTATCAAGCCAAAATAAAATACAAGCCCAAAAACAATAACTGCAATACGCTGCATAAAGCCTTTCCTATAAATTAATTTTCATTGCCATGCAGTATCGAAATATACGGAGAATTTGCAAATGAAATGACAAAAGCTGTGAGCTATCACTCAATAAACTGATCTAGGTCTATGATTTAATTAACTAACCTTGATTTTCATCACTCAGCAGTGCAACCAACGTACTTATAAGGATTGGTTTGCGTAACAGCTGCACTCGCCCCTTTAACGGCTCTGGCAGCCCTTTTCCTACCCAAGACAAATACACCAGTTTTTGTTGTTCAATATCCAGCTTATCGGCAATTAAGACTAACGCATCTATACTTGCACCGGCATCGACAAAAATATAACGATAAGCGTCTAGTACTAATTCTTTACTTTGAATTTCAGGTATTGTTTTAATCATCGGCTGGTTTAACTCTGCCAAGAACCAGTTTTTCAAAATATCTGAGTCCGTAAACACACATACTGACTGCTCAGATAGAAGCCGATGAATGCATTCATTACCGACAGCGGGTGCCTGAACATAAAACTCAAAAACAGACCCCTGATCATTAGACTGATTAAGCAACAGCTTACCTCCCATAATTTCACAGATTTGTTTCGAGATTGGCAAGCCTAGACCTGTTCCTGAGTATTCACGAGTATAGGAATTATCAACTTGCTGAAAGGCTTCAAAAATACGATTGATTGAGCAATCTGGTATTCCCATCCCTGTATCATGCACAGTGCCTTTAAGCTGGCCGTCGTGCCACGATATTTCTACATAAATACCACCCTGCAGAGTAAATTTAATCGCATTCCCTATAAGGTTTATAAATACCTTTCTAAGATTAACCGGATCAATTTCTATCTCTGCAGGCACACCGTCAGCAATACTCAGAACAAGATCGAGCTGTTTTTCAGCCGCCTGTGAAGCAAATAAAACAACAATATCATTCAGGTAACCTTCCGTTTTCACCTTTTGGAGCTGTAACTTCAAACCACCCGCTTCAATGGCAGCAACGTCTAGTATTTGATTTACAGTACCTAGAAGTACCTGAGCACTGAGGTTAGACATATCAATATATTCTTGTTGCTCATCATCTAGCCCCGTATCAATCAACAGTTGATTCATACCGCTAATGCCATTAATGGGGGTTCTTAGCTCATGACTCATATTGGATAAGAACTGGCCTTTTATCTGATTGGCCCTATTGGCATTATGCGTCGCTTCTTTCAGCTCGGCCTCTAAGATCAAGGCTTGATTAATATCACTGCGCAATTGTTTATTAAGCTTCACTAGCTCGCTATTCATCTCGAGGAAAGTACTACGATAGGCAAAAATTAAAGGCGCAGCGATTGCCAATAAAACGATACTCATACCAATCACCGAAAGAAACGCATGTTTAAGCGTATTTTCAATAACAGTAATATCCATATCCGCCGCCGCAACATACGGGTATCCAGCAGGAGAGGTCATCGGCATTAAAATGGTTCTAAACAGACCCCAGTTATCACCCGCAGTGACATAAATGGGTTCATCCGCCGTCATTGCATCAAAGTATTCTTGCGCACCTTCTGGGTACCCGGTCCAATAAGTCACTACCTGATTATTTTCAATATCCTCGACGGTATAATTACAGGCAGTGAAATATATAGCACCATCCACCATGACGTAGGTGTATAAGTAAGTTAAATCACCACTGGTCGTATGAAGCGTCATCAGCTCTAGATTATGCTGATCTTGTTCATAAGAAATAGCTTTGGGGTTACGAGCAATATCATGGAAATTTTCAGGCAAGATAGCAGGAATATTACTGGCTGCGGCCAAAAGCCGCTGATCGATGTCGGCTAAAAATCGCTCTCGCTCTTGAATATAACTGACAGAAGCAATAAGAAGTACGCCTAAAATATAGACAACTATTGCAGCAGCAAAACGCTTAAACTTATACTTCAACCCAACCACCCAGCACGCTTAACAACCAATGATAATTTTCTCTTTTAAATACTAGCACTCTTATTGACACATGTTCACCAATCTTGGCCTTCTATTGTCCTATTACTCATTTTTAAGACCCAGTAATGACTTAGGTAAGTATTACTCACTGATCACAAGGCTACCCCAGACCTCTTGCTTAGGGTAAACTGACGCCCTTATTTGAACCCAGATTTAAACTCAGATTTAAACTAAGAACTACAAGATATCACTATGCCTCAGTCGACTAATACCAACGCTCCAATGTTAGAAAGCTATCAGCCAAAGCAAATCGAAGGCAAGCTACAGCAACACTGGGAACAAAACCAAGTTTTTAAAGCGGTACATGATGCCAGCAAAGAGAAATTCTATTGCCTGTCTATGTTCCCTTATCCGAGCGGCCGGCTGCACATGGGCCACGTGCGTAACTACACCATTGGTGACGTAGTGTCTCGTTACCAGCGCATGCAAGGCAAAAACGTGATGCAGCCTATGGGTTGGGATGCGTTTGGTTTACCCGCTGAAAACGCCGCGATTAAGCACAAAACTGCACCAGCAAAGTGGACAAAAGAAAACGTCGCCTACATGAAGACCCAGCTTAAGAGCTTAGGTTTTGGCTACGACTGGGACCGTGAATTCGCCACCTGTGATCCTGAGTACTATCGCTGGGAACAGTGGTTCTTCACCCAGCTTGTCGAAAAAGACATGGCGTACAAAAAAGTATCGGCGGTTAACTGGTGTCCAAACGACCAAACGGTATTAGCCAACGAACAAGTGATCGATGGCTGCTGCTGGCGTTGTGATAGCCCTGTGGTGAAAAAAGAAATTCCACAGTGGTTCATTCGCATCACCGCGTATGCCGAAGAACTATTGAACGACCTTGATCAGCTAGACGAATGGCCTGAGCAAGTAAAAGCGATGCAGAAGAACTGGATCGGTCGTTCTGAAGGCGTTGAAATGCGCTTTGGTCTGAAGGACTCCGAAGAAGAATTAGAAATTTATACTACTCGCCCAGATACCGTCATGGGTGTGAGCTATGTTGCGGTTGCTGCAGGTCACCCATTAGCCGCACAAGCCGCTGCTGCAAACGGTGGTAATGCAGACATTCAAGCCTTCATCGAAGAATGCAAGAAATCCAGCACCGCAGAAGCGGATGTTGCGACCATCGAGAAGAAAGGCATCGATACCGGCATCAAAGCGATTCACCCAATTAGCGGTGATGAAGTACCTGTATGGATCGCTAACTTCGTATTAATGGATTATGGCACAGGCGCTGTGATGGCGGTTCCTGCACACGATCAACGTGACTGGGAATTTGCGACCAAGTATGACTTAGACATCAAGCAAGTCATTGCACCGAAACCAAAGAAGAAAGAAACTGAAAGCGCAGCTATCGATTTATCGGAAGGCGCTTATACCGAAAAAGGTATCTTGGTTAACTCCGGTGAATTCGACGGTCTACCGACCAACAAAGCATTCAAAACCATTGCTCACTGGTTAGAAACCAATGGCAAAGGCGAGATCAAAGTTAACTACCGTCTGCGTGACTGGGGCGTTAGCCGTCAGCGTTATTGGGGCAGCCCAATTCCAATGATTCAGAAGCAAGACGGAACATCGGTAACAACCCCAGCAGACATGCTGCCAGTTATTTTACCGACTGACGTTGTCATGGATGGCATCAACTCGCCAATCAAGAACAACCCAGAATTCTCTGATATCGAATTAAACGGCGAACCTGCATTCCGTGAAACGGATACTTTCGATACCTTCATGGAATCCTCTTGGTACTACGCACGTTACTGTACACCGCAAAGCCATGACAAAATGCTTGAGCCAGAGGAAGCTAACTACTGGCTTCCTGTAGATCAGTATATTGGTGGTATCGAACACGCGATCTTGCACCTTTTATATGCACGTTTCTTCCATAAGCTATTGCGTGATGCTGGATTGGTGGAAAGTGATGAACCGTTCAAAAGCTTATTATGCCAAGGCATGGTATTAGCCGATGCCTATTACTACACCACTGAAAATGGCGCGAAAGAATGGGTTAACCCAGCCGACGTGACCACTGAACGTGATGAGAAAGGTGGCATTGCCCGCGTTACCGAAACGGCGACAGGCAGAGAATTAACCTTCTCTGGCATGAGCAAGATGTCGAAGTCGAAGAACAACGGCGTTGATCCACAAAAAGCGATCGATCTATACGGCGCTGATACCGTGCGTCTATATACTATGTTTGCTGCGCCACCAGAGCAAACCCTTGAATGGTCCGATGCGGGCGTACAAGGTGCGAAGAAATTCCTTGAGCGTCTATGGCGTTTAAGCTTCGAGCTAACGTCAGGCGACTCTGTTGCTTTAGATCTTGAATCCCTAGATAAAGAAGACAAAGCAGCGCGTCGTAAGATTCACGAAACCATCGCTAAAGTCACTACCGATATGGGTCAACGTCAGACCTACAACACGGCGATTGCTGCGATTATGGAATTATTGAATACACTGAACAAGCTGGGTAAAAATAACGAGCAAAGTCGCGCTGTCGCTCGCGAAGGTATTGAAGCCATCGTACTAATGCTTTCTCCCATCACGCCGCACATCTCGAATGAATTATGGGTAGCCTTTGGCCACACAGATTCTGTATTAGATGCACAATGGCCTGAAGTCGACGAAGCCGCTTTGGTTAAAGACAGCATCGAGATGGTTGTACAAGTAAACGGTAAGGTTCGCGCTAAATTAGAACTACCCGCTAACGTCAGCAAAGAAGACGCTGAAGCCATTGCTCGTGCCGATGAGAACGTGATTAAGTTTGTTGGTGAAAGCACAATCCGTAAAGTGATTGTGATTCCAGGAAAACTTGTGAACATTGTTGCGAACTAAATTCAGCACCTTAAACAGCTACTCACTGCTTAGTGAGTAGCTGCTTGGATAAAGTCTCACGTAACGACTCAAATAAAGATAAGAGAATAATCGTATGAAGCAGCTGCTGATTGCCCTTGTGATATTAGCAACCACCGCTTGCGGCTGGCAATTGCGTGGAATGACGCAACTGCCTGCGAGTGTGCGCGTTATGACACTTGAAAGCCAAGCGAACAATCGCTTTACGCAACGCTTAAAGCAGCAGCTGGTCTTTAATGGGGTAGTATTCCCAACCGACTCCAGTGCCAATGTACGCCTGATTCTTGCTCCTGTTAGCATTGAACGACTCACCTTATCGGTTAACAGTCTTGGTCAAGCCGCTGAATACGAATTAAATGCCGAGCTTAAGGTTCGCCTTGTCCAGCTAGAAGAAGGCACCGATACCGAGTGGAGCCTCAGTGGTCGACGAGTCTTTAGTAACGATATCAATAGCGTGATTGCGACTCAAAGCGAAGAGACAACTCAACGCCAAGAGCTGGAAAACGACTTGATACGCAAACTAATGAATCGTCTTGAAAAAGCCCAGTTAAACTGATCCCATTAACAGAGCCCTGCTACAGAGGGCTCTTGTTGATCACCTCATTCAACAGGAACAATAGATGAAATTAAAAACGGAACAGCTAGGCGCCCACCTACAAAAGCAACTAGCCCCTTTTTACATCATCTCGGGTGACGAACCACTCATGGTGCAGGAAACCTGCGACCAAATTCGCCTAGCCAGCAAAAAACACGGCATCGAAGAGCGCGAGCTTTTACACGCCGAAGCGGGCTTTGATTGGGGCGACCTGCTCGACCAAGTCAACGCCATGTCGCTATTTGCTAGCCGACGCCTGATTGAAGTTCGCATTCCTAACGGCAAGCCGAGCGACAAGGGCAAAGCCTTATTAGAAGTCGCCGCCAATCCAAACCCTGATAATGTCGTATTAATTGTCACCCCTCGCCTAGATGCTGCCACCCAAAAGACCAAGTGGTTTAAAGCACTCGAAGCGGCCGGAGTATTTATTGCTATCTGGCCGATTGACCGCAACCAGCTTCCTGGGTGGTTACAACGCCGCATTCAAGCAGCAGGGATGAGTGCTAGCCAAGACGCCGTCGCGTTGTTTGCACAACGTATCGAAGGCAACCTATTAGCGGGGGTCCAAGAAATTGAAAAGCTGCGCATGATGGGAACCCAGCAAATCAGCATCGAGCTAATTGAAGAAGCAACCGCCGATAGTGCACGTTATGACGCCTTCACCTTGGCTGATAGCTGCTTGCTCGGTAATATTGGTGATGCATCACGCATATTAAGCCACCTAAAAGCTGAAGGTCATGAAGCCATCATGATACTCGGCGCACTAGTCCGCAAAATCCGCCAGCTGATTAGCCTGCAATCGTATGGGCCACAGCGCCTAACCGACGGCTTTAAATCACAGAACATCTGGCCGAAACAACAACCTCCTTTCAAATCAGCCCTATCACGCTTAAGCCAAGCAGAGCTGTTTGAATGCCTACAAACAGCCGAGCTGACAGACCGCGCCATTAAAGGCGATGGTAACGATCCGTGGCTTTTGTTAAGTCGTTTAACTGAACTGTTAACAGGTGTAAGAATGCTTGCTAGTTAACACTTTAACCGCTAGGCTCATCACAGTATCTTGAAAAATAATCAGTAATAATAACAAAATGCAGAAACGATTACTTTCCACCAGATAGCCAATAATTTAGTCCGTTGCTTCTACACTAGTCAATCGTCTGCCACTGATACTGAGTACCAAAATTAGCGTTAGAGGTGCACTTATGAGCATTGCAGCAAATCAACAACAGAATTCTGATTTAGTTTGGGATCTGAACAAGATCAACAAGCATCAGCAAGCGATGAGCTTTGTACAAAAGTTTGAAAATAAACTCTGTGTGTTTTCAAATACTGTTGAGCAGTTGTACACTAATTACAGCATTTTCTTTCCCGAAGACGCTGGACGCCAGATGGTCATTTTACCTGACCCTTATGCCTTCCATGATACCTTTCATCACCTTAAAGATGATGCCGTTCAAGCCACAGGCTTGCACATCATTCCGGGTAATCTTATTGGGAAACAAGGTTTGTATCTGGTTATCTCTCATAAAGATAAGAATGTCCGCTCAGTGCCAATTCCTTTCCAAGAAGGCATGCGCCAAATTTTACGCCGCAGTCATTCTGATGATCCGTTCTTACCGGTATTAATGAAAGGTGACCTACGTGAATTCAACGATCAATTGCCTTGCTTACACTTGCACCGTCTACGTTTGAACAAATTAGATTCATTATCTGGATTAGAGCGTAATGGTATTAAATCAGTGATCACTGATAAATTGATGAAACTATACCAAGAGTCCTCTGCTTTAAATTTATAAGCTCACTCGCTTCGAGCTTATAAATTCTACTTTACGTTACCCGCCTGCCAATCCAGCTCCTATTTCTAGCTCCTAACCCGAGCTTCTACTTCAAGCTCATATTGCTAAAATTATTCAATGGTCGAATAACAACCAATAAAAAGAAGATCAACTAACATCGCTCTCAGAGACGATTACCCCAACCTTATCCCACGTTTTATCCACAGAAATTGGGTATAAGTAATACCGCTTTCTAATTCCTGTCAATCTGCGTCAAAATCACACTTCAAACTTATAAACTCCCGTAAGTGGTTGAATAACAGACACTTGTTAGGCTTTGGTCGTAAATCACACAATTTAAAACGAACGTATGAAATCAGGGCGATAGCGCCATCTACCCCAAGGCTATCCCATGAGTTATCCACAGAAACAGTGGGTAACTTAACAAACCCACATGATCGTCATGTATAAAATCACTCATCAATGATGTGCAGCGGTTAATTTAAGCATCACTTAATAGTACTCAATAATGAAGCAGTACTTAAGAATAGGTATACCCGCCTCCCTCCTCTATACTGAACCCCATAACGAATTTTTATCCACCGAACACATCATAAGACCCTCTATGAACAGCCCAATCTCTTCAATTATCTACTCTGTGGATAACGCCTGCGAAAAACAACTGCGTGACCACGAACTGCCAACCACCATTGAAGGCTTCTTAATTGTCACCGAAAGTTTTAGCTATTTAGTCGATGATATCGACTGGGACCAAGGGAACAGCAAGCAGCCATCCATCTTACTATTAGATAGCAGTCTTGCAGACAGATTGGCCGAGCACGAAGCGCTAGTAGAATGTTTTGGCGGAGTCTCTCTCTACCAAGAATGGGTAGAAGTGACGGGATTACTCAGAGAGTCAGGCATTGGCGCATTTGAACGCCAGCTTTATCGCATAGACTCACTGTACGTATTAACCGAAAACGAAGACGAATCGGTTAACCGCATAGAGATTACTTTAGCTTAAGCCTTAGCCATAAAGCGCTGCATATGAAAAATACCAAAAACCATAATTAATGCAGCATCCTTACCTGGATTATCGCTTTTAGCTTTTAACGCAAACCAAAAGAAAGCCGTTTCCAAGACATGAGCACCTGCCACAATTAATCCCGCTAGCGGTAAATAAGACAATAGCCCCGGCCACTGCATAATGTAACTTGCCAACGCCAATAGCCAAAAAACAACCGTTGCGGCTTTGTTCATTGTTATCCACATACCCTTAATACCTGCTCAATCTTGTTAGAATTTTGTTTTAATTAATAAATCTCAAACTAAGCAATATTATTGCCTTACCTTGATCTGTTGCATAGGTGCAAATTAGCCAATTTGCTGGTTAAGCTGTAGAATGCGAAGCAATTAAAAAGCACGATTTTGCTTTAGCTCTAGGCTCGAGGTTTTAACATGGCGAATAACACAAATAATACCACCCATTTTGGTTACAAAGACGTCCCTACAGAAGAAAAGCAAGCCATGGTGGCTGACGTTTTTCACTCAGTAGCGGCCAAATATGATGTGATGAATGACCTTATGTCATTCGGTGTACATCGCCTATGGAAACGCTTCACCATCGACATGTCAGGTGTTCGCCCAGGCAACAAAGTACTCGACCTAGCAGGCGGTACCGGCGACCTCACTAAAAAATTCAGCAAGATAGTTGGCCCAGCGGGCAAAGTTGTCTTAGCCGATATCAACTCATCAATGCTAGAAGTTGGCCGCGAACGTTTAACCAATCAAGGTTACGTTGGCAATATCGAATACGTACAAGCCAATGCGCAATATTTACCGTTTGAAGATAATACCTTCGATGTTATTACCATCGCCTTCGGCCTGCGTAACGTCACCGATAAAGACGAAGCATTGCGCTCTATGTTCCGTGTATTAAAACCGGGCGGTCGTTTATTGGTATTAGAGTTCTCTCAAACCAATAACCCATTATTGAAAAAAGCGTACGATTTATACTCGTTCACAGCCTTACCGTTAATGGGCAAGCTCGTCACCAACGATTCAGAATCGTACAAATATCTAGCTGAATCGATTCGTATGCACCCAGACCAAGAAACCCTAAAAGGCATGATGCAAGACGCAGGCTTCAACCGCGTTAGCTATCATAATATGACGGGCGGCATGGTTGCTCTTCACCGTGGCATAAAAGTCTAACATTAGGCCAGATACACAATTATGATTAGCCCAAGCATCGATAGCGCCCTGTGCGCGAGTATAGAATCCAGCCTCAATGCCGTGCTCGCTCACGATCCAGCACTGCTTAAAGCGCTAGAAAAGTTTGAAGGCAAACGCATTCGTATTCAAAGCGATGATTGGCTCATTCTTGTGGTCACCCTTCAGTCACATGGCTTTCACTTAAGTCTGTGTGACGAAGACCTATGCGATACCACCGTCTTTGGTAGCATCAGTGAATTATTAGCCGTTGCACTGACCAGTGATAAAGCCGATGCGTTAATGAACGGCGATGTCGATATCAGCGGCAGCAGCGCCCTAGTATTAGACCTAGCCAAAATCGTTCAGCAACTCGATATCGACTGGGAAGCCCTAATCAGCCCAATGACAGGCGGATTACTTGCCCACCAAATAGGCAAAGGCTTTCGTAGCTTGCTAAAATGGGGCAAAGACAGCGGCCAAACACTCGCCACCAGCAGCAAAGAATACCTAGAAGACGAAGTACAACTATTGGTACCCAAGCCATTAGCAGAGCAGTTCACTAGCCAAGTCAGCGAACTGCGGTTAGCAACCGATCGCGCCGAAGCACATTTAGAACACCTCAAGCAGCTCATATCCAAACGTAACCAAACTCAAGAACAAGGAAAATAAGCTGTGGCTAATATTTGGCGCCTGTGGAAAATCCTCTACATATTTACTCGCTACCGCTTAGATGACTTAATTCCGACCGAACAATTTCCACTGCCATTACGTATTGCGCTCTGGTTAGCCCCATGGCGTTTAGCGCCGGTGCCTAAAAAGTTATCCCGTGGTGAACGTTTACGTTTAGCACTAGAGGCACTGGGCCCTATTTTCGTTAAATTTGGCCAAATATTATCGACCCGCCCCGATCTAATTCCAGACGACATCGTTAACGAACTGATTAACTTACAAGACAATGTGCCACCGTTCGCTAGTGACATTGCGGTAAGCCTGATCGAAAGTGAATTAGGCGAAAGCGTTGATACCCTATTCGCCCAATTCGACCGCACTCCAATGGCATCAGCTTCGATAGCCCAAGTTCACCCAGCAACCTTGCACGACGGCACTGACGTGGTCGTTAAAGTCGTTCGCCCTGGTATTTATAAAACCATTGATCGCGATATCATTTTGCTTGATCAAATGGCTCGCTTAGTTGAAAAATATTCTTCCGAAGGTCGTCGTTTAAAGCCTGTCGAAGTTGTGGATGATTACAGTAATACCATTCATGCCGAACTGAACCTCGCCATTGAAGCCTCTAACGCAACTCAGCTAAGACGCAACTTCGAAGGCTCCGACCTAATATATGTGCCAGAAGTCTATTGGGACTTTACCCGCACAAGCGTTATGGTCAGCGAACGTATTTACGGCATTCCCGTCGCCGATATCGAAGCACTAAAAGCCCAAAATACCAATATGAAAGTATTGGCCGAGCGTGGCGTAGAAATTTTCTTCACCCAAGTATTCCGCGATAGCTTCTTCCACGCCGACATGCACCCAGGCAATATCTTTGTTGCTCATGGCAGCCCAGAAAAACCTAAATACATCGCCATCGATTGCGGCATCGTTGGCACACTCAACGAACAAGACCAGCATTATTTAGCGCGTAACTTATTAGCCTTCTTCAACCAAGATTATTACCAAGTGGCACAGCTGCACATTGATAGCGGCTGGGTACCTTCAAATACCAAAGTGCATGAATTAGAGTCGGCCATTCGCAGCGTCTGCGAACCTATTTTTGAAAAACCGATTGCTGAAATTTCATTTGGCCAAGTACTGCTGCAACTGTTCCGCGTTGCCCGCCGTTTCAATATGGAAGTGCAGCCACAGTTAGTATTACTGCAAAAAACGCTATTAAACATCGAAGGCTTAGGCCGTCAGCTGTATCCAGAACTGGATCTATGGAATACCGCCAAGCCGTATATGGAACGCTGGATCAAAGAACGCTTTGGCCCTCAAGGCGCACTGCGAGAATTGAAACGCCAGCTGCCGAATTGGATTGAAAAAGGTCCGCAGATTCCAGGTTTAATTCACAGCAGCTTAAGTAAATTAAGCCAACTGGATAGTAGCCAAGCACAGATTGCTGACCAGCTAACCTTGATGAATCAAGAATTCGCTAAACAACGCCAACAAAACAGACAACAGAAACTGGCCCTTGTAACGATGGCTTCAGGTGGCGTTCTATGGTGGCAAGCAGCCGCACTGGCAATGCCAGAAACCCTAGGCATGTCGCTCGCCGCCTTTGGCGCGCTGTGGTTATTGATCCGAGGTTAGAAGCTTTGGGCTTAAAAGTTAAGCCCTATCTAAGCATAGCGCTTAGCGCGCAAACAACTGAATAACGGCTGATTTCACAATCAGCCAACTCACCACACATTCGCTTTTAATAAACCCCGCCACCTTGGTAATACCATCATCTATATCTGACTGACTGCGATGATAAAAAATATGCGCTTTGGCCGTTGGCAGCGCCGCTTGATTGTCATAACGATTAGCCGGCACAAATGCCAGTTTAATTCCAGGAAACAAGGTCATGGTCGCAAATATAGGCTGCTGACATTGCGTGCAAACCCCTCGCTTTAATAACCAACCAGGTCGTTTAAATTCAACTTGCCCACCCTGAGTCAGCTTGGCATCTTTTGCCCACATCACCGTCACATCAGAAAAAGGACGTTGATAAAGATTTTGGCAAATGGTGCAGTGGCAATGAAAGCGCAACATCGGTGGCTTAGCCACATTCACGCGTGATTGCTCGCACTCACATCGACAAGACAGCTCTGGGGAATTGGTCATTGGGGGCTCTTATTCATTTTTATGTTTATTATCTTTATTCCAATCAAGGCAATACTCACTCAAACAGCCACCAGCACAGCATTCACTAATTTCACAGACTAGGTGCACATTACTAGAGTTCACATTACCTAAGCTCAATAGTACCTTCTAGAGTCAGATTAAGGTAAGATTCATCGCATATTTTACCAAGTTAAAACACTTCAATGAGTAATAAGCCATGAGCAACTGGCAGGACGAAATAAAGTGGGACAGCGACGGCTTAGTACCCGCGATTGCCCAAGATTACCAAACAGGCCGTATTTTGATGATGGCTTGGATGAATCGTGAAGCACTAACCCTAACAATCAAAGAAAATCGCGCGATCTATTACTCGCGCTCGCGCCAGCAGCTATGGCGCAAAGGCGAGTCTTCTGGTCACGTACAAACGCTGCACGAAGCCCGCCTAGATTGTGATGCCGACGTGATCGTACTTCAGGTTGAACAGATTGGTGGAATCGCATGTCACACAGGGCGTGAAAGCTGTTTCTATCGGGTGCATAATGGTGATTCAGATCAAGGTGAGTGGCAATCGGTTGATCCAGTACTAAAAGATCCCAAAGATATTTATTAATTTCCTTTATTATTAAGAGCTTAGTATGAGCGACTCAGTAAACGATACATCCGTGTTTGAGACCCTAGGGGATATCCTAGAAGAGCGTAAAGGCGCTGCAGCAGACAGTTCGTATGTTGCGAGTCTATACAATAAAGGCTTAAACAAGATTTTAGAAAAGGTCGGCGAAGAAGCGACTGAAACCATCATTGCCGCGAAAGACGCAGAACGCAGTGGTGATAATTCAGATGTTATCTACGAAACGGCTGATTTATGGTTTCATAGCTTAGTCGCACTGGCTCAGCTAGGTGAACGACCTGAAGCGGTCGTTGAAGAATTAAAACGTCGCTTTGGTTTATCAGGCCTAGAAGAAAAAGCATCTCGCCAGCCTAAATAGACTGCGAGCGAAAGGAATTTAAATATGACTGATTGTTTGTTTTGTAAGATAGTAGCAGGAGACATTCCTTCTCAAACTGTCTACGAAGACGATGACTTTTTTGCTTTTCGCGATATATCACCGAAAGCTGATACTCATCTTCTACTGATTCCGAAGAAACACATCGTAAATCTAGATGACTTACAGCCAGAAGATGAGGCTCTGATGGGGAAAATGATGCTCACCGTGCCGAAGTTAGCAAAACAAGAAAATCTTGAAGGTTACCGCACCATTACCAATACCGGTGCAAAAGGTGGCCAAGAAGTTTTTCACATGCATTTTCATATTCTTGGTGGCTCAAAGCTTCCAGGTTTTTAAAACATTTTAATAAATAGAGGAAAGTATCATGTTAGGTGGTATTAGCATTTGGCAGTTATTAATCGTATTCGTTATCGTTATCTTAATCTTCGGAACTAAGAAACTACGTAATCTTGGTGGCGATTTAGGTGGAGCAGTTAAAGGCTTTAAAAATGCCATTAACGAAGACCCTAAAAAAGCCGACGAAGAAAAAGATGCCGCACAACAAGCATCCATCGTTCACGATGAGAAAGATGCAACGTTTGAAAGCACGACTGAAAAATCGGCTGCTGAAAAGCAAAAAGACCAATAAAAGAAATAATTCGGAGCACATTACGTGTTTGATATTGGTTTTTTAGAGTTAATGGTAGTGGGTATTCTGGGTCTATTGGTTTTAGGCCCTGAACGGCTGCCTGTTGCTGCCCGAACGGTGGGGTTATTTATTGGCAAGATTCGTCGAACTATGGGTAATATCCAAGACGACCTAGAACGTCAAGTACGCACTGACGAGCTTAAAGAAAAGCTCAAAGACCCGTACGCAACCTTTCTTGATGAAGAAGAAAGCGCAACAAAAAAAGATGATGTATTAAAAAGTGCCTTAGCCAAAAATGCTGACAAAGAAGGCTCTGCTGAAAATCCCCCTTCAGCTGACAAAAAATAAGACTCGAGCGACATGACCCAATCAACAGAAAACGCTTCGGCGGCAGAACAACCCTTGATGACTCACTTAATTGAGCTGCGTAATCGCCTGCTCAAAATAGTGCTCTCGGTTTTGCTCATATTCTTAGGGTTATTTTATTTTGCTAACGACCTCTACCTAATATTAGTAGAGCCGTTATCGTCAATTTTACCCGCAGATGGCAGCATGGTCGCAACCGGAGTGGCATCGCCCTTCTTGGTGCCTTTCAAACTGACCATCGTGCTCGCTATCTTTTTATCAGTGCCGTTTATTCTGCATCAAATCTGGTCGTTCATCGCACCCGGTTTGTATCAGCATGAGAAGAAGTTTGCCATACCCCTGCTTATCTCAAGCATCCTACTGTTCTATGGCGGCATAGCCTTTGCGTATTACGTTGTTTTACCGCTGGCCTTCTCGTTCTTCACTTCGGTAGGCCCAGAAGGCGTCACATTGATGCCCGACATTGATAATATCCTGAACTTTATTTTAAAGATGTTCTTTGCTTTTGGTATCGCCTTTGAAATTCCAATCGCGACCTTTCTGATGGTACTAATGGGTTTTACAACCGTACAAAGCCTCAGCGCTAAGCGTCCTTATGTTTTCTTGGGCTGTTTTGTTGTGGGTATGTTTGTCACCCCTCCCGATGTGATCTCGCAAACCATACTAGCCGTTCCTATGTGGTTATTATTTGAAGTGGGCATTCTGTTCGCCCGACTCATTAAAAAACCTATCGTACAAGAAGAGTTCGATGAAAATAGCATTGGCTAAACGACCTTTAAGATCGTTAGCCGTTGTATTGTGCTTACTGCCAAGTCTGTATTGCCATGCGAAAACGGTTTCAGAAGAAAGCGGCTTACAAGAAAGTGATTTTCAAGAAAGAGAATTAGAAGAAAGCTACTTAGAAGAAAACGACTTAGAATCAGAAGAGGGCTTTTATTACGAAGATGCTTTTTCTGATCGTGAATATACCGATACCCGCCCATTCTTCAGCCTCGAAGCCCTTCTCGGCGGTTCTACCCTAGAAAAAATCAAATTTGAAAACGGCGATGTCGATAGTATTCGAGCGGGATCAGGTGTCTACATAGCCTTTGGCATCGCTCACCTGATGTTTGAAAAGCGTCTGGATGTGGGCATTAAAGCCGGCTACCTATTTGATCTCGTCACGGCCAAAGCCGATACCGGTAGTCAAAGTGTTTTATCCTTCACGCGCAAGCCCGTCGATATTTTTAGCCATTACTGGGCCGGCCGTCACTGCTTTGGCGGCGGAGTAACCGCTCACTTAGACCCTATATTCACCAGCCGTGAAACAACCGATAATGCCAAATACCATAACGCCTATGGTGCCTATGCCGAGTATCTTTTTCACTTCACCGGAACAGGTAGCGCACTGGGCATTAAGTATCTCAGCATCAACTACAAGAACAAAAAAACCGACACAATCAGCGATGGTAGCGCTTGGGGAATCACCTTTAGCCAACTCTTTTAACCCCCCTAGATCCAATTCGACACTGATTTAATCCAGCAGCAATGGTATATTAATCGCAAAATAGACGACCGAATTGCCATTATGCCAACTGATAACCTTATTTCAAAAATCAAAAATCGCGAGAGCGATATTGTTCTTTATGGCATCACGCCACCCAAAAAAGGCACCAGCGAAGAAAAAGTAGCCGAAATTTCTGCGCGCCAAGTTGAGCGCCTGCAAAACCTGAGTGTCGATGGTTTAGTGCTTTATGATATTCAAGATGAAAAGTCGCGTACCGATGAAGAGCGCCCTTTTCCTTTTATGGAAACGTTAGACTGCTACGATTATAGCCAGCAGCATCTTACTAACCTCAAAATTCCTAAAATTGTTTACCGCGCAGTCGGCAAGTATTCCGAAACAGAATTGTCTGACTTTTTGACTCAAGCCGAGCCAAACGAGGTTTTATCGATCTTTGTTGGGGCGGCTTCAAAGTCTCAAGAAGTAACCGTATCGATCAGTGATGCTTATAAAATCAAAGCGCGCACTCAAAGCGATGTATTGTTAGGCGGCGTAGTGATCCCAGAACGTCACCAAACCAAAGGGGACGAACACTTGCGCGTATTCCAGAAGATTGCACAAGGCTGTACGTTCTTTGTCTCTCAGGGCGTTTACGATGTGAATGCCTCTAAAAACTTCTTATCCGATTATTACTACTACGGTAAAGAGCACAACATTCCACTGGTTCCGATTTTGTTTACCCTTACTCCATGCGGGTCGGCCAAAACTTTACAGTTTATGAAATGGCTGGGGATTAGTATTCCTAAGTGGTTGGAAAATGACTTAATACACTCAAACGATATTCTGCTGCGTTCTGTCGATGTGTCTGAGCAAAGCTACCGCGAACTAAAAGCGTTTGCTGATGAAAAGGGCATACCGGTTGGCTGTAATATTGAAAGTGTTGCGATTCGCAAAGTAGAAGTCGATGCGTCGATTGAACTGCTAGAAAGAGTCAGTAAAGCGTAGTCGCTTGCTGCAAATCCTGTCGCTCGTTGCTGTCGCTTGTTACTCTCACTGAGCTTACTGAATTAAGCAGTGATCAAACACGTGTTCGAGCGGCAGGTAACCCTAAAACAGGTGACTCTAAAAATAGTCTGATTGAATTTATTCAGGCGGCTGATAAACCAAGCCATTAGCCTCAAATACCTGCTTCTCAGCGTTTCGAATTAAAACATCCAACTCACCTGACGCCTTCATATCCAAGAAAATGCGATTTATTTTGTCGACCAAGTGCCTTTTCTCTTTAAAAACATAATGATAAAGCGGAAAAGAAAACATCGGATATTCAGAAGAATCGATATCTTTTAGACCATGCTTCTTAATGGCAAAATCTCCATCAGCTCTGTGAGTAATAGCGACGTTATTACGCTCCTTATCCAAGGCCCTCAGCATCGCCTCGGTATTATCATAGTTATAAACATTCGTGAGCTCTTTAGTAATTGTATTGGTATGTTTAACCCCTCGGACTTTTAGCACAGAATATTTTGCTAAATCGTCAACCGAGTTAACCTCAACATCACTACCTTTTTTATAAAACGCCAGAGTCTCCAAATAATAATACGATGTTGGCACGCGCACCAATTCAGGATGCTCTATTCCATAAGACCAAATACGCATAATCTCGCCATCAACCCGGCCACTGGTCGCTTCCATAATCGCACGCTGACCAGGCATCCGAGTCACCTTCATCTCGAGGCCCGCACGGCGATATACATCAGTCAGTATAATTTCCCCAACCTCTTGCTCATAAAGATTAGAAATTGCAGCAAAATGGTACTCTTCAGCCTTACAGGGCAGTATTAACAATACAATCAGCATAAAAACAGACGAAAGGAGTGCAACCATAAGTGATTCTCTAAGATCAATAGACCTTAAAAAGTATAGTAGACATTGGCTATTTCATAAGGCTTAACTCATATAGTGGGCAGGTTTTAGCCCACTATTCAGCTTCTATTAAAAGTTTCCTACTCATTCGTTAGAAGAGTGGCTCTCTTATTAGAAGAGTGACTCTCTAAATACTCGCTTAATCAAGGTATTTAATGGCTAAGCCTTGTAAGGTATCAGAACGATACTCTTGTGAAGTGTGGGAACTATCCTCACCCGCTGCGATACTCAAAACCAGTAATGTCGTATTACTCTCTTTACGTACTATGCGTCCTTTACGAACATCTATAACGGCATCTGCCCCTACCGACTTTGCTTTTTGGCGAAGTGCATTCATTAAATCATCAGTTTTAGAATTTCTTCCCCCTGTCACTTCAATAAATGATATTTGCTCATACTTTTTATTGCCATTATACGATCCAAAAATTAGCTCAACATAATTTGTTTTTGGATAATATTGGCTGCTAACAGGAATACTCTCAGATCGCGTTGAGCCGCCCGAGGTGCAACCAGTAATAAATAGGGTGGTTACGAGTAAAATGAGTACTGTTTTTATCATTATTTAATTGTCCTTAATTGATTTATGATCATTTACTTTATTACTTCCATAATGCTATATCTGGAAGATTATTGGCCACGTCTAAGAAATCCGAATACCGTTTTAATACGCCAACAACAGCGGTCAATGGTTCAGACCAAATCTCTGGAAGATCAGCTTCACCTTCACTAAGAATAGGAAAAGCCAACTGCTCTAAAGGCGGTATAAATTGCGCATCCACCCCCTCTTTATTCCCACGAGGATCAATACGATACCAGCCATGCTGTTTGAGATAAACAGCATTAAGCCCATGCAAACAAAAAGGTGGCTCATCATTACTGATCGTTAAGCGCTGATAACATAAGCCCGCAGGAATTTTATTCGCACGAAGTAACGCCGCCAGCAAATGGCTCTTGGCATAACAATAGCCCGTGCCATGGAACAAAACATCTGACGCTTTGCAGGTCACAGGATTCATCTGATAATCCCAGCTGTGCTTAATCTCATCACGTACAAATTCAAAGCATGCTTTTGCAACTTCCTCGTCGGTGAGCAAACCGTAGGCTAAATTCTGGGCTTTCTTCAAGACATCAGGCTGCTGCCAGTCGATATACTCTGTCGCTTCTAAGTACATTTCCATATCACTAATGTTTATCACCATTCTTAATCAATTACTTCCGTTAAACACTTACCTTATGTATTGATCTTATACATTGACCTTATAGGTTAAGTCTCTCGCCTCACAGCCCGTCATACCGCGAAAGCCCCAGCAGTGAGCAGGTTGTTCTTTAATAATGATCTCTATATCCACAGGGGCAATATTCAAGCGGCGCTCAATTTGACTAAATAGCGCTTTGATTAACGCTTTAATCGTATCCACCTCACGGCCTTCCATCATATTGATCTCAATAACCGTATACGCATCGCTGCGACCACCCGGATAATAAAAATCTTCTTTTTCCATCGGGATAAAACGATGCGCTCGCTTATCTTCAGGCATCCCTAAAACACTCATTAAACAGTCATGAATCACGTTCGACATATCAGCTTTAATCGGGTTTAGGTTCTCTTTAATTCCATAAATAACAATCATTCTAATTCCTTGTAGTACGCTTCTAATACTTGTAGTGCGCTTCTAATAAATGATTAACTCAGCTTTTACATCCAGCCTTAAATATCCCCCTTATTTCAGGTAACCTCAGGGCTATATCCGATACATCGAGGAACCATCATGAAAGCCGTAGGTTATTTAACCCCACAAGCGATTGAGCACAGCGACTCGCTGATCGACATAGACATCGCAAAACCTGACGCAACGGGACGCGACTTATTAATCAAGGTCCGTGCAGTATCGGTCAATCCTGTTGATATTAAAATACGTCTATCCGCTTCAGCAGACAATAATCAGCATAAAGTTTTAGGTTGGGATGCAGTCGGTGAAGTAGTGGCCGTGGGCGAAGACGTAGAATACTACAACCTAGGCGATCAGGTTTATTACGCAGGAGACCTCACTCGCTCAGGCAGTAATGCAGAATATCAGCTGGTTGACGAACGCATTGCTGGCAACAAGCCCAAAACACTCAGCGATAGCGAAGCCGCCGCCCTGCCGCTAACCGCCATCACCGCATGGGAGCTGCTTTTTACTCGCTTAGATTTCATCCCTTTGTTAGTCGATCAACGGGATAAACCAGACACCGCATTAAAAAGCGCATCAGAGAACAGTGACGATATCCCAAGCCGAATTTTAATCGTTGGCGCAGCTGGCGGTGTTGGCTCAATACTCACTCAACTCGCAGCCACCTTAACGAATGCCGTTGTCATTGGCACAGCCTCTCGCCCTGAAAGCGAACGCTGGGTAAAAGAACTAGGGGCTGACTATGTCATTAATCACCACCAGCCGCTTCAGCCACAACTGTCAGAGCTCGGCATAAACGACATCACTCATGTCATTAGTCTTAACCGCACTGGCGACCACTATGATCAATTAGTCGAGATCATTGCCCCACAAGGTAAGCTCGCGCTCATCGACGATCCGCAAAACGGCTTAGACATTATGAAGCTAAAAAGAAAGTCGATTTCGCTACACTGGGAATTCATGTTCACCCGCGCCATGTTCAAAACCCAAGACATGTACAAGCAACGTGAACTCTTAAATAGCCTTGCCGACCTCATTGACCGCGGTTTAATCAAAACGACCTTAGGTGAGCATTACGGCAGCATCAATGCCGAAAACTTAAAGCGCGCCCATGCCCATATAGAAAGCAATGCCGCGATTGGGAAAATAGTATTAGAAGGATTCTAATTAATATTCTTGATATTGACCTCAATTAACCTCCTGACGGCAAATTCGATATGCCATAGTGAGTAGGTTAATTGAAAATAATAAGAAGGAATTGAATCATGACGATCTCCGCTAATAAACCAGCTAGCACATCAACCAAAGCCGCCATTAAGCCCCGTCGCATGCAATTTGATACAAAGAACATGCAAATGCATCAATTCGCTATCGAAGACAATTCATTAATCAGCACCTTCTTTTACGCGCTCTCCGCGATGTTTCCTGAAGGCGAACGCTTTTTTATACATTCGGTACGGCACTATCAAAAATCCATTTCTGACCCTGCTATGACTGCCGATATTAAAGGCTTTATAGGACAAGAAGCACATCACGGACGCTGCCACGATGACCTCAATGAGGCCATCGAAAGACTCGGCATTCCAATGAGCCTAGTGACGGATAACATGGATAAGCGCATCAATATGCTCAAGACACGCCTTGGTCCAGAGCGCCAACTTGCCCTAACCGTTGCCATGGAACACTTCACCGCGAGTCTGGCTGAGTTTCTATTAGAAAACCCTGAAGTATTCGACCAAGCCCCCGAGGTTCTTCGTCAAATGCTGTTATGGCATGCCGTTGAAGAAATCGAACATAAAGCCGTGGCCTTTGATATTTACCGACTAAAGGTGAACAAAGAATGGATGCGTCGCCGCGTTATGGTTATTGCCATGATAACCCTCTTCTCGCGCATCGCTTTTTTTCAAATGCGCATGCTATGGAAAACCAAGCACATGCCAAGCCTCAAAGAATGGGCTGGGGCCACTCGTTTTTTCTGGGGCAAAAAAGGAATATTACGCGCGAATGTAAAAGGCGTGAGAAAGTTTTTTCAGCGCGACTTTCACCCTAATGACATTGATCAGTCTGCATTAATTGATGGTTGGGAAAAACGATACCCAGAAATAGCAGCACAAGAAGCTTAATAAAATAATGAGCTCACTTCTAAGAAGAAGTGAGCTCATATAGGCGCCTTAACAGAGCTAATCGCCACGCTCATGCAAAACACGCACTTCGCGTTGAGGGAAAGGAATCTCGAAACCGTGTTGCTGCAAGGCTTCTAAAATCATCAACATCAAATCACCGCCTACACGGTTTTTACCATCGTCAATGCCATCCATCCAAAACTCAACAAACATATTAATACCCGAATCACCAAAGCTATCAATTTCGCAATCGGGACGCTGTTCCAGAGGCACACTTTCGCCACTGAATACCTGCGGATGATCTGAAACGACCTCTTTAATAATCTCAACGAGCTTACGAATATCAGAATGATACGCCACCGAAAAATCAACCCGGTAGCGCTGGCTCTTATCTTTATGCGTCCAGTTAATAAACGTCCCCACAATGAATTTCTCATTGGGTACAACAATGTCTTTGCCATCAAAGGTTTCAAGCGTCGTCGCGCGCATACTCAGCTCGCGAACCACACCCGAAGTACCATCCTCTAGCTCAATATAATCGCCAATCGAAACAGAGCGATCTAATAAAATGATAAAGCCTGAAATAAAGTTCGAAGCAATCGCCTGCAAACCCAAACCAATACCCACACCAATTGCGCCACCAAACACCGCTAAGGCGGTTAAATTAATACCCATTACCTGCAGCAGTAATAACGCAATTAACGTAAAGGTGCCGACTTCAAATAACTTAGCGGCCACTTCACGGGTGCGTAAATCAAGTTTCTCTTGCTTACGAATGATGTCGGTGCCAGTTTTATTCGTCGCGCGGCCAATCCAAAATAACAGCGAGCCAAAGATCGCAACACGCGCAATACCATAAGCGGAAATTTCAATATTACCGACCGTTAATGAAATCGATTCCAAAATCTCAATCAAACCAACCAATACATCTAAAAGATGTAAGAAAATAATCGGCATGCCGACCCAACGTAAAACTGCGGCCACAAATTGATTACCGACAAAGTCACGAATCAAAGAATGGAAAATAAACAGAATACCTGCAGTCATCGCAGTCTTAGCAATCCACAAATGGGCCGCCGCTTCGTTACTGACCTCAATGAATATCTTTAACGACAGTACCGCTAAAACTGGCGCAATATAAGCGCCTAACTTACCAATAATTTTTCGCTGAAGAGTAAAATGCCCTTCAGATGCATTGTTATGGCTAAAAAAAGGAACGTACTTTCTAATTCTGTTAGAAACAATAATAGAAATGCCATAAATAACTAAAATAATACCAAGTTGGATATAGGCTTCTGGCTGAGAAAACTCAGCCTGAACACGGGTACTAAATTTAACCAATAAATCGGTTACTTGATCTAACATCGGGGTTTAAACCTTTAAGTTCGGGCAACTTTCAACAGATGAAAGGCTGAAGGGAAGATACTCATATTCCTAATATTAGTCCAACAAAGAAATACAGGTTTATTCGATCATTTAGCAATCGAAAAATAGTCTTTAATCCAGCCGTACACCGTATTACTCGTCACTTCCTTAGCGACCACATCAACATAATTATCACTCGGATCTTGATCTATAAACGTATTCTGGTAACGCATAATACCGGGATGACCATCATGTAAAATAACCAGGATACGCTTATTCGTAACGAGGCAATCAATGGTTAATACGTCTGCGGGAATGCCCATTTTACGCATTCCTTGCATCACACCAATTACAGGATTGATATCGACAAAATCCTGCTGGATTTTAGCGTGTGCTTCACTGGCAATTTCAGATAACGATAATAACGCAGGATTAGCACTCATGATTGACCATCCGTAGCAATAATTGCATCTGTCTTTTGTTTCTTTGAAAACTTAATAAGATCAATCATCTTATTTTGTATACCTGGTAGGCTTCTTGCCTCAACCACATTCTTCAGTGGCTCATTCAATGACAAACCATGGCTTAAAAAACCCCTTCGGGTTGGAATCGACATCGACATAGGGATACCTTGAGCGACGCCCCCCGCGATTAGCTCAATGGCACGGGCGCTGGTTAAGACTTTTTTAGCATCACGAATAGGCTGAAAGATAATGCCATTCTCATCAGAGCGTAACAAAATGCCAGAGCGATCAGGACGCCAGGCGTCTCCTAGCTGAGCCATAAAACGCCAGGCACAATGCCAGTCGCGACATACCGAAGGCCGATCGTTATAAATAGTGCAGCCACCTTTTTCTACCATGTGAGTACAGGCAACATCGGCTGCTTTTTCAAAGTTTTTATCTTTAATCAAAAGATTCACACAGCAGACCGTACACTCACCACACTCACGGCCCGGTACTAAATGGGATTCGTTATCTTCACTCAATGACTTCACCTAACCATATTTAAAACTAACCGTATTTTAAACTAACCGTATCATTTTTTCTCTACGCCAGCGCGATCTCAAACATTACAAAGCGATAGCTCTGCTTTAACGCAGCGAGTGTTTGTTGCTTCAACTGTTCTAACTGCTCAAACCCAATATGATCAATATCCTGAGCACTGACATACGCAACGACAAAATAGTTACTGCCCGTCTTAGAAATATAACTGCTCTTAATCAGATCGAAAGTAAGAGTCTCACTCAAAATCGTTTCAATTTTTTGCTTCTCATTCTTGTCTTGCAAGGTGCCGCCTGCCATTTCAACAAACGAGTCCCGCGCTAATGCAATCGGATCTTTGACTAAAAAGAACACCAGAAAAATCACTAAAATTGCATCTCCGGTATAATAAAGAAAGCCAAAGCGCCCATTGATATCTAAGAAACCAATCGAAAAAAGCACCAATCCCGTCGAAAAAGACATAATCGCATCTGTCTTCGAACCAATGTATTCGGCCCGCAAAATCATACTCGAGTTATTCACCTTCTTATTCTCGTGCTGGCAGTACCACGCCAAAGGCACACACATCAAAAGCATCACAATCGTATAAATTAATACCGTACTGGTATTCAACACATCCACTGGCGCATCATTAAGGTAATGAGAAATTCTAGAAATACTCATAATCAACGCCACCAGCAAAATGCCGATCACCATCAACCCCTTACCAAACGAAAATAATGCCTCGTAAACATACTGACCAAAAGGGAAGGTCTCGGTTAACTTAGACTTAATCAACGAAATACGAATCGCAATGAGGGTGACAAAAAAAGCAATAAACGAATAGTTGCCATCCAAAAGAATAGCTTGAGAATTTGAATAGTGGTACGCCAACCAACCACTAAGCGCCATCATCAAATTAATGATGGCGCTAGCGTAAAGCGCCTTTTTTTCTGCAACAGGTGCTGTCATAACAATATCTCGAACACACTTACCGCGCTAGCCTTGCGCTAACTGCAACTTAATCTTTTTCCAATCCCAAAAAGCGCTCAATAAATACAAACAGATAAACAATGTTGCCCACCACTCAGCAATTTTAGTACCGCTCTTCATATTTTCGCCAATCGAGTTAGCGACAAACGCCACCAGCACAATCCAAATTAAAACAAACAAAACAGACTTAATACCAAATGACGGCACATTTAATAATCCATTTTTACGCCCACGCCACATTAGGTAATAATGAAACGATAAAGCCAATAACATGCCTTCAAAAAAGATATTTGCCCCACGTACATGCACGCTAAACGAACTGAGTTCTTTGGTAGAACCTAACGTTGCCGTACTCACCACTAACCCTAGTCCGGCTAACATGCCAAAAAAAGTCATCAGGTTTAGATTAATACGTCCGCCACGCGTTTGAATAGTCGGCTGCAGCCATACCCGCATACAATGCCACCAGACCAAAATCAGGACACTTGCACTGATCATCCCACCCCGAAAGATAAAGCCCGCATCGCCTGCAAGACCCGTATGGGTAATATCGGTACAGCCAGTAATAAACGGCACACACACTTCCACGGTTTCTTGGCTTACTCCAACCCAGTAGGTCAAAGCAATGGTGCCCGCCGAAAATATAAAACTAGCCAGTGCAATAAGCTGCCCAAATGACATAGTGAATCCCATAACGTTATGAATATTTTATGCAAAAAAATAGCGCTATCGACCGCTGACCCGTTCAACTAGAACCATTCAACCATCGAGAGCGCTATATTATCAGCTCACTGTTTTTTTCAATAGCCGATTTTACAAGCGGCTATTTAGCTAAGCAGACTATTAAGCTGATTATTTGGCCGCGGCTAACGCCTGCTCAATATCAGCAATAATGTCGTCAACATGCTCAATACCAACCGAGATACGAACCATCTCACGGCTAACACCCGCAGACTTCAACTCTTCATCGTCTAACTGACGGTGAGTCGTACTGGCTGGGTGACACGCCAATGACTTCGCATCACCAATGTTAACTAGGCGCTTAATCAACTGTAGTGCATCGATGAACTTAGCACCGTTCGCTTCGCCACCCTTAATGCCAAAACTCAAAATCGCTGAAGGCTTACCATCAACAACCTTCTTAGCCAGCTCGTAGTACTTATCGCCTTCCAAGCCTGCATAGTTAACCCAAGCAACCATATCGTGAGCTTCTAAGTACTTAGCCACTTTAAGTGCGTTCTCAGTATGACGTTCCATACGTAGGCTTAATGTTTCAAGACCTTGAAGAATCAGGAACGAGTTAAACGGCGAAATCGCAGCACCCATGTTACGCAAAGGCACAACACGTGCGCGGCCAATAAACGCTGCAGGGCCAAAAGCATCCACATAAACCACACCGTGATAAGACGGATCAGGCTCATTAAACGCAGGGAAACGAGGGTTATCTTTCCAAGGGAATTTGCCCGAATCAACAATCGCACCGCCAACAGACGTACCATGGCCACCAATGTATTTCGTCAACGAGTGAATCACGATATCTGCGCCGTGCTCGATAGGACGGCACAAAATAGGCGTAGCAACGGTATTATCAACCATCACAGGAATGCCATGCTTATGCGCCATATCCGCCAAGGCTTGAATATCAACAATGTTACCCGCTGGGTTACCAATAGATTCACAGAACAACGCTTTAGTATTATCGTCGATCAATGCTTCAAGGCCGGCAATATCATCGCCCTGAGCCATACGCACTTCAACACCTTGCTGAGGCAAAGTATGCGCGAAGAAATTATAAGTACCGCCGTATAACTGGCTAACACTAATAATGTTATCGCCAGCACGAGCAACCGTTTGAATCGCGGCCGTAATCGCGGCCATACCAGAAGCAAAAGCCAACCCTGCAATACCGCCTTCCATCTCCGCAACTCGTTGCTCAAGCACACCGTTCGTTGGGTTCATGATACGGGTATAAATATTACCTGGCTCTTTAAGGTCGAACAGGTCAGCACCGTGCTGAGTATCACGGAAGCTGTAAGAAGTTGTTTGATAAATAGGAACCGCAACCGCGCGTGTTGTTGGATCGTCTTCAAAGCCAGCGTGGATTGCTTGAGTTTCTAATTTCATGCCTTTGTCATCCTTTCATCTATATTGATATGAACTACATTATTGTCACCTGATACTACCAACAAGCTATCGAGCTGTCATTGTTGACAAAGCAAAATTGCCTAACAGAGTTAAGATGAACCGCAAGATACATCATTCATACTCTTTGCTCTTATCTGAAATGATAATACTGGTCGACTCAATCGCTTCATTGCGAAGTGCAGCATACTGCAACAATACAGAATCCGAACGGTAAGCATCAAACGCATCCATCGAAGGAAATTCTAATAAATGGATTTCCTGGCCGGAGTTATCATCATTCCTTTTTGTCTCAAAAGCCTTCACGATACGCCCACTGTGTGAATGCATAAACTGAACAGCTTTATTTTCAAACTCCGATAAAAGAGTGAAGTTTTTAACCTCTAAAGTAACCAGTATATTAATCATGACCAATCTCCTTATTTAAATCGATGCTCTAACAATAATACACCCTTCACTAATAGTCCTCTGCTACCGATCTATTTATATACACTATAATGTACTAAGAGACTCACACGATACGCAGCCATAGAACTCAAAATTCAACTATAGGCTCTAGAACCCAACAATAGAACTCTAGTATTCAACCAGTACCTCATTGGGTAGCACCATGTTCAAAATAAAGTCGTTTTTATTGCCCATTATGGCACTAATAGTACTGTCATTAAGTTTTTGGTACAGCCCAGGCTGGCTAAAACTTTGTGGTGGTTTGGCACTTTTTTTATTCGGCATGCAATGCCTAGAAGAAGGCTTAAAAACATTAGCTGGCGGGCAACTAGAACAACTGCTTAAACGCAGTACCGCGACACCGTTTAAAAGTTTGTTATTCGGCATTGGCGGCACCATGATTTTGCAATCAACCACCTTAATGTCTCTACTAACAATTGCCTTTATAAGCACCGGATTAATACAACTGGCGGGCGGCATATCGATTATTTTAGGGGTCAATCTAGGCACCAGTGTCGGTATTTGGCTGCTCGCCGCGGCTGGACAAAACTTTAGTCTAAGTCCCTTTGCTTTGCCGTTATTAGTATTTGGCATACTCGCCGGTTTTAAAGGCCCCAAAAGCAAAGCAGGCGGACGCATCATATTAGGCATCGCCTTTATATTTTTAGGCATTGATCAAATTAAAGAAGGCTTTTCCGCGATTGGTGGTGCGGTCGATCTCACCGAACAAGTAAGCAGCGACCTACTAGGCCAGCTTACGTTCCTAGCAATTGGCATAGTATTAACCGCCATTTTACAATCAAGCCATGCAACCTTAATGCTCATCCTTGCCGCACTTTCAGGTGGCCAGATTGAATTATGGCAAGGGATCGCCATCGCCATTGGTGCCAACATCGGCAGCAGTATAACCACCGCCTTCGTCGGCTGGCTGGGTAACAACCGCAGTGGTCAGCGCTTAGCCTTAGTGCATGTATTATTTAACGTCTTAGCAGGATCAATCACCTTCATACTGTTAACACCCCTTACTTGGCTATCGCAATGGTTAATGGCTTTAATGGGCGCTGGCGATAATACATTATTGCAACTGGCGTTATTTCAAACCCTATTCAATACCCTAGGCGTATTACTATTCTGGCCCTGGCAACTAAAACTAGAGCAGCTATTGTGTCGCTTCCTACCCGATCGCATAGAACCCGCGGTATTAATTAAAGATACCCATGCTGGCCCCCGCTCTGCCGTAGAACAACGCTCATTACCCGAAAGCCATGCTCGTTATTTAAATGAATCAGCCTTAGCCTCTGTTGATACGGCCTCACGCGCAGCCGTTCAAGAACTACAACACTTAGGCCGCTTAAGTTTAGAAGTAATATGCCATGCGCTTTATCAGCCGATAGAACAACTCAGCAGCGAAACTATCGACGAAGGTCGTTTAAATGCCCTACCCAATGAATACGAAAGTCTGGATATTAAAGGGCTTTATAAGCGCCATATCAAAGTCGTTTATGCCGAATTATTAGGTTTTATGAGCCGAGTCGACACGCCTATGGATAAAGCTCAACAACAGTTTTGGGTAACCAGCCAAATGGCCGCCCTACAATTAGTCGATGCCGTTAAAGACGCTAAAGCATTACAAAAGAATTTAGGCCGCTACCTAAAAGACGAAAACTCGCCATCACACAAACACTACCTAGCATTGCGTCGTCACTTGCTCTGGGTTTTGCGCCAAGCCTATGAAGTTAGCCGCCTAGAGTTACCCGATGATGTGTGGGGCAATCGATTAGATTTGCTGGTACTTGAAACAACAAAGTTTGAAAATAAATTTCGACACAAAATATTTTCAGAAGTAAGAGCCGGAATACTCAGTAATCTACAAGTAAGTTCTTTAATGCATGACCTTCGCTATTCAAGCCGCATAAGACAAAGCTTTGAAAATATTTTAAGACTCGGATTAACCGATGATAACGAACTGCTAAGAGAAGTCAGCCGTATGGGAAGCCATGAAGGCTCTCTGTTTCAACGTCTTTAATATTTTCTTAGTCTTTCTTATCAATCGTCACTTCTATGGTTTTACTATCACCTGCAAACCATTTTTGTACATATAAAGAACCTACAATAGGGGCGGTGCCTTCATCAGGCACTTCTTTATAGCGCACACTATTTTTAGTTTCTTTTTCATATTCAAACTTCACGATTTTCTTTGTCATTATGGGTTCCATTACACTCTATTTATATTACTCTATTTTTATTACTTACTTCATGAGTCCGACTCATAGTATCGCAAAAAAACTGACGTCCTTATACTCTATTGTTAAAACGGATGTTGAAACAATAGGAATAATTAATTTAAATGCTGTAGATTCAAATGCTGTAGATTCAAATGCTGTAGATTCAAATGCTGTAGATTCAAATGCTGTA
>OLHV01000070.1_pt1 | contig 60019 bp, 69 predicted proteins | sample 1609391 | NCBI WGS metagenome assembly OLHV01 (sample SAMN05416805, study PRJEB24817) | seawater metagenome | isolation source: Sea water | place: Canada:Atlantic | collected 2013-07 | reverse complement strand
CCTGTTAATCTATGGCCTGTTAATCTATGGCCTGTTAATCTATGGCCTGTTAATCTATGGCCTGTTAATCTATGGCCAAGTATTTATTACTTATTATTGCAACGTTTAATCCGGTGTACTTTAAAATGGGTAAAGATGAATTTTGATTTTTATTCTCTAAAACCAACACTAACGAACGTGCTCTAGCCTGTCATTATTAAATTCAAAAACAAGGCTTCCCATAATCAGTGTATTACCCTCTTTAACAATAAAAGCATCAGGATACTCACTACGCAGAATAGACAACAGATCTTGCTGACTATGATCAGAGTGTGCTTTCACAACCATCTTCGCCAACACTTTATTCACTTCGACTTGATCATCATATGAAACTCTCAAATAAGTATATGAGGTTCCATTATCAAGAAGCACATACAAGACACACAACAGAGACAGCAGCAAAAGCGGTAATGTAAGAAAAAAAGCGACCTTCCATTTATTCATAAACAATTCCATTATGCCTTAACCAACCACCAACATGTCGCCCTGCAGGATCGTGATGTGTCCAATGAACAACACCACCCTTATCATTCCATTCGTACTGACCATAAAACTCAACCGTATCGCCTAAGTTAATATTCTGAACTCTTGGTGCTAAGTCGATGTTGTGAGCAATTAATACAGTCAATCCTACAGGCATCTTCAGAATAAACCTCTGATGACGAGATCCCTTATCATCATCAGATAAAACTTTAACCACCAAACCTGCATCTCTCAGCTGAACACCGCTCAAGCCGGAATGATAGGCATCAGAAACATCACTGGCAGAGCTCGCAAAAGAGAATACCAATATTACTAATGATATAAGCGTATTTTTAATCATATTAGCTCCTAGCTTCCAATAATAACTATTAGAAGCGTACAACAATTATTTTTGTGAATAGTTTTTTATCGTCGAGTATTGCCTCAACCAACCACTCTCCTGGGGTATCAATCGCTAACTTCGGTGAGACCTTCGTGACAAACCAAATCGAATTTGTCGATGAGATTTGTGTGTCAGCATTATCAAAGATCAACACTCCTTTAGCATCAGAGATTTTTATTCTAATGGTATAGGCTTGTTTACGCTTAATACTTGTAAGGCTTGTATAAGTATAAAAGCTCTTCTGTCGTTTGCTTATGTTAATTTCATCAAGATTATCGACAGGTTCATTTTCTTTATTGATATCCGAAGTTAGGACAAAGCGATAAGGAATTGAAGATTGCTTATTATCCAGAGAGCCTTCATTAGACAGTGAGTTGCTGGGTTTCAAAACAACCTTATCAAAAGACACTTTCACCGGTGGGCTATCAGAAAAATTAAGTTTCCCATCCTCACCAACCCACTTAAAAATATCAGCATTGGCTACATGAGAATTTACACAAATTAAAAACACAAAACATTGTATAAAAGCTAAATAGCTTACAAAGGGGACTTTAATAAAACTCATTATTCTAGTGTATCCTTGAGCGATTATAGATGACTATTCAGCAGACAAACACCATACAGCGAATTCATTACCACTAGGCTCAACAAAGTGAAAACGGCTACCACCGGGAAATGCGAAAATAGGCGTGGATATTTTACCACCACAAGCTTCAACCGTTGATTGAGTTTGCTCAAGATCATCTGTTAGCAAAACCAGCAGCGCAGCTCCCTTTGATGCTAACGAGGTTAAATCAGACCTATAAAAGCCACCTTCCAATCCTGCATCAGAAAAAGCAGTATAATCATCACCGTAATCAGTAAAACTCCATCCAAAAGCATCTTTAAAGAATTGCTTAGTCGCAGGAAGATCTTTAGCTGGAAACTCTACGTAGTTTAACTTTATATTTTTCGGCAAAACCTAAATCCTTTTGCTATTGAGTATTTCGAACATACTCTATTAACGGGTAGTACTCTTCTGCCATATGGCCGTCTAATACCAATTTAAACTCGGGACTCAAAAATATTTTTTCAGCATCAACTGACTCACGCATAAACCACTGCTCGTTAAAAACAGGGTTACTCTTAGAAGCCATTTGATATATTAGTTGAATATAGTCTTCCGCAGCGGCATCAAATAACCATAAAGCTGGAACCGGCTGAGTATCAAAGCTGCGTTTACAATCGTACTTGCCCAAAAGCGCTGGAATACTATCGATAAATAACTCACAACTAGCACCCTTTCGAACCAGTCCATTTGCACACTGATGATAAGCACGATCTATTTCAATATATTTTTTTGGAAACGGACAACCTTCTTCGGCTAAGATATAGGGCGAACCAAGCAGTATTGATACAAGCATAAAAATTAGTAGCTTAATGTTCACATAACCTCCTTTTTCCATTAATGCTTTTAACAATGACTACTACATTCAGAGCGCCCCATAACAAGAAGTCCATCTTCTAATTTTGTTGGTTTCAAATCTACGTTCTTACACTTTGGACACTTCATATTCACTCCTTGTTGAATTATTACATTATAGAGCGCAGCAAACGATATTGCTGGGCCTTGTTAGCACGGTTTAAAACACCATTACATGATCTACTAAATAACGACCATCTTCATAGACCAAAATCATTTCTGCGACATGCTCACCTGGAGCTTTTGTATAATATTGTTTCCACACGATCGCCGCAGATTCAGGTCTCCTGAAAACAGCAACCGGCTCTCTTTGTGCGAAGAACCCTTTCTCTGCCTGATACATCACACAAACCCCATTTAGATACTCTTTTGTGACGATCTTCAACATTCTCTTATTGAAGTCTCTAACATGTCGCTCATGATCAATACTTGTTGATGCGTCCATCAGGTTATCCATGATCGGATTGGCTATATCAAGTATTTCTTGCTCAGTCATTCCTTCGAAATTCATCTCAACTCCTCATGAGTGATACCACTGTATGATATTCCATGAGCAGACAGCGCCTGCTCTATTTGCGTGTAATTTTTGATATTAATCGGAATATGGTAAGAAACACCCGCTAAATATTTTAAGAATATTTCTGGTATAGCAAAGCTGTTTTTTGAATTCTTGTAATTTAGTATCTCTCGATGCTCTATCTCTTCGAAACGAACAAGAGAAACTGACTTGAACTTGTGAATTTCCAGACCGTCCGTTTTAATAACCACCATTGAAGTAAGGCCCCTTTCTCTATATAGGCTAAAGCAATAACCGACACCAAATATCAAAATCAGGCCAATAAGTGCATACGGGTCTTTGACAATAAACTCAATGCCTCTTGTGAAAATAGCAGCAAGAGTCAATAGGATTGCGGTTACAACGAAAGCCCACAAGTACCGGTACAGCCTCAACGCTTCTGTAACGGTCCGGAATAAGTTGACGCAGCTTTTTCGCGACAACTTATGGAGGTCCAACCCAATGACCCTTTTATTGGGCGGTCGTTCACAAACTTGTTAGATGGTTTAGCCCTCATTTCCACGGAAGACCTAAACAGTACTTCACTACAGCTGGCATGTAGTACCACCAAATTGACCCCACCACACCAAAGAATGATGCTGGCAACCAAAATTGCTTATAATCACTTAGTGGTAAATAATTACCATTACTACCTATAGGTGCTGGACATTCAATTAGTCCTATAAGTTCATTTAGCGGCATTAGTAAAAATGAAATTGGAAAGTCTACAATTGCAAAAATGAACCACGCCATACCACTTTCACCATCGTTACTTGTCGCAATAAGGTAACCCAGAATCGCAACAAAAGATAAATGCGTAATTCCAAATATTCTTCCCAGTTTTTCAGTCATGCTTACCATTTAACGCCCCAATTAGAGGTATTTTTTTGTTAGCGGCGAAGCCGCCGTTAATTTTTCCTGTGCGGTTTCCGCACGATCTACATTGGTTTGTTAAGTGCCAGTCGATTTCGCTGCATTAACTGTAATACTACAAGAGACAATATCCCAATACAAAACTGAACTGGAGGTATTAATACAAACAACCACCAACCCTCTCTACAAAATACCTCATCGAATACAGTTACCTTACAGCCAAAAAATATTATTGGAAAAATAATAAAGTGAAAGCCCAGCATTCCTAGCATCAAGCTAAACTTTACTAGTCGACTTTTAACAATGAAATAGAAAATAATACTAAGAGTTATCACTCCTATATTTGAAACCCAAAATACGATCTCAGGAATCGAATCAAATTCTTGCATGGCTATCCTTAGCTCTTAACGCCGTGCACAACAGCCGAAGATTACTGGCACTTTTTGTGCGTTTTTTTTGCACAAAAGGTGACCGTAAACGGAGATCAGTTTGCCGCACCTTGTTATGAATTGATACGCTTAGCATAGAACCCCATTGTATCCTTGAAATTGAATCCGTTTTTTTTGTAAAACTTAGATGCTGGAATTTCTATATCAGTAGTCAAATAGATGTTATTTACATTCATATTCTTTAAATTTTCTTCTAGACTTTCAAGTAATTTATGACCATGACCTGAGCCTTGCATTTTAGTATCTATACACATCTCTCGAAGGTAAAACAGATCTCCGAAGTGAAAAGGTTCAACATTACCTAGAGCAAACCCCATAAGATCTTCACTCTCAAGTAAAACACCTACAAAGCCCTTAGATTCGAAGAAATGATTCAATCTTTTGAAAGCATTTTCTTCTGTCCAAGGTTCATTCCAAGGTTCTGTTGAAAAAACATGAGAAAATAGCTGTGCACAATTTCTAATGTCATTATCTGTGATAAGCCTAAATTTCATTTCATGAATACCTCATAACGAGGCTGTAGGAAAACCTGATTTAAGACAGCCATCCCTTACGCCTTCTTTCTAAATTTATTTACGCACTAATTTGCCAGATATTACGTAACTTGCAACTCAATTCATCACGATAATGATAAAAATGCTTACAACTCATTCTATGCAGCTCTATTAGGCTGTTAATTGCCCATAGTTCGCTAACTTCTCGATATTATGAACCATACAATACAGTTGCCATTGTGCTTCAACTTTCTTTTTCCCACGCAAGCTGAAGCGATTCAGTCTTTTATTCGTGCCAATATTTGCAAATACGGGTTCGACTACCGACATTCCATGGCTGTAAATCTGTTTCCCGTACGGACTATCAACGCGATGCTTCATCCAGTCAGTAAAAGTAGGCTTACGTTTATGGTCGAGAGTAAATGATACCTGCCTACCACTGCCTTTTCTGTGATCCGCTGATGCTGGATTTTGCATACACTTAGCTTTTAAATCACAGTTTCTGCACTGCAATAAACGGCCATTAAAGAATGCTTTGGCTATGCCTGCTTGATCAACCCTATTCCCAATATGACTTATCGTTTCTCCAGAAGGACAAACACAGGTGAGTTTAATTGGATCAAACTTAAACTCACTTGAAGGTATAACATTGCGAACACTGCCTTTCTTTTTTTCATTCTGATGGCGCTTACCGTATTTCTCTTTTTGATTTATAAACTTAGGATCTCGACTACGAAATTTATTATCTGGAATGTAAGCATTAATATTATCTTCATGCAGGTATTTCATATTCGCTTCATTCGCAAAACCTGTGTCGGCAGTAACAATCACATCTTCTGAAAATATATTTTCACTAATACCTAAACGCTCATACCTACCTTTCACTTTATCCAAAACAGGCTTTAAAGTGTGGTGTTCTTGGCCTTCTCCGAAAGCCTGAGCATCAATAACTATTTGATGTTTTTTATCCACAGTAGCGACACCGTTGTAACCTTGTATCGCTCCTTTACTCGTCGTCATTTTTCCAGACTGATTATCTGTGACGTTACTCTTTACTTCTTTTGGCCATTTTCCTTGCACATCTGCGGGCCATGGATGGCCTTAATGCCTATTTTGCAGGAGCTAAAATAGGCCTTGGGGTTGCATCTTTAGGAAATCATCAATCTTATCGTGTGCTTTATTTAAAGTTTCAATTGCTTGCTCTGCCCTTAACTTACGCTGTTCATCCAGCGTATCACTGCCATCGATTTTCTTATGCTCACTGACATGATGGCCAATTAAGCGTTTAATCTTCGCGCGCTTTTCTTCTAGTTCTTTTAATGTTCCAGACCATTCTTTTGCAGAGTTCGACGACATTTTACAACCATCAATGGCAAACAGTTCATTGCCTAACAGACCTTGTTCTTGACAGATTAAAAGCAGTTGCTCAAATAGCGCTTCTACCTCTTCTGCGTGACTACTTACAAAAGCCGCTATCGTCGTAAAGTGAGGAACCGTATCGCAAGAGAGTGCTTTGAAAATAATATTGGTTTCACAGCACCACTGAATTTCACGGCTGGAGGTAATGCCTTTTGAGTAAGCAAACAGAATTATTTTTAGCAGAATAGCGGGATCATATGCAGGGCGACCGCCATCGTTATTTTTAAACTTAGGATAAAATATTGAAAGATCGAGCTTGGTATCTATTAAAAAGTGAACTGCGTGCTCAAATGTTCCTGGCTGCAATTGATCTTTATAGTTTATGACGACCATAGAAGTTTGATCGTAATTATAGGGGATAAATTTAGGCATCATTCACCTCTGCAAGAGAGGTGGTATTTTATCAAATAATGGCGTGAAAATAAGGTTTTTCTACAGCCTCAACGCCTGCCAGCAGAGGCGAGTGAAACGAGTCCAGCCAGCTTGCTGGCGAATTGGCTGGCTTTGTTATGCATTTTTTTTAATCGCTCTTACTTCTTTTATGAATGCTAATACCCCAACTACAAAGAAGCTACTAGCCAATGCAGGAAGAACTTCCATTGATACTTGTGCTATATATGAGTCGCTCGCAGGATGTAAATCTACAAGGACACTCATCATAAGTCGAATTAACGAGACCGTAAACGCCCTTCTCTCTTTTCTAAGGAACAAGGCCTATTCCACTTTTGTTTTTAATGGTTTCAAATTGAAATATATGAAATTACACATTATAAAAATATGACAAAAGCACGCTCACAACAAATATGCCTTGAAGCCACACCTTACTACCACTGCGTATCTCGCTGTGTGCGTAAGGCGTATTTGTGTGGCGTTGATTTCACAACCAAGCAAAGTTACGAGCACCGAAGAACTTGGCTTGAAGAAGAAATACTCAAGCAAGCACAAGTATTTGCAATTGATGTGGCAGCCTATGCGGTTATGTCGAATCATTATCACGTGGTGCTACATATCAACAAAGAAAAAGCTGACAACTGGTCACTTGATGATGTGATTGAAAAGTGGCATACGCTTTATAAAGGCAACCCTTTGAGTCAACGGTATTTAACCGATCCGAACTTTTCTGAATCCGAACTGATAAAACTTACCGAGTTTGTAGAAAAGTGGCGTGAGCGCTTGATGGATATTAGCTGGTTTATGCGGCGATTAAATGAATTCATCTCTCACCAAGCCAATTATGAAGACAACTGTACGGGCCGCTTCTGGGAAGGTCGTTTTAAATCTCAAGCCCTACTAGATGAAAAGGCACTCGCCGCGTGTCTAGCCTATGTAGACTTAAACCCAGTTCGTGCCAAGATGGCAAAAACACCCGAACAATCAGAGCATACATCGTTCAAAGCTAGAGCAAAGAAAGCAAAAACGGCACACTCCCCCAACCACCCAAATCAGCAAGAAAAATCACTCATGCCTTTTGTTGGTAACCCTCGACAAGACATGCCGCAAGGTTTACCGTTTAAGCTAACGGATTATTTAGAATTAGTTGAAATGACTGGGCGTGTCATTCGTGAAGACAAACGGGGCTATATTGAAAAGCATCAACCGCCTATTTTACAGAGATTAGGTATTGAACCTGAAAGTTGGTTAAAAATGACAACCAGCTTTGAAAAAACGTTTAAAGATTTAGTGGGCAACCCTACCTTGATGGATACGGCAGTCGCCCTACTTGATCGTAAGCGACGACCCGGCATTAAAAACTGCAAAGCCTTACTTGGCTAAAATCACGTCACTTTATACTCCAATAAAAATCACTACCCAGTGTGATTCATCCTGCCTAGCATTCTTAAAATCTTATTTTTTACGATCTTCATCAAGAAATTATTCAAATATTTTATAGCTAAAGCATAAAAATAATATAGTGAATCAATATAACACCAATCCTGATTCAATTATCTTAATTAGAAATTAGAGTGACTGTCCTTTGTAATTGACTGTCCTTTTTAATTAAGAAATTAGAGTGACGGTCCTTTTTAATTTCACTGTCCTTTGTAATTGTTATATGCCATCATACAACTACCTAGTCACTCAAGAAAGAAATTTAATGAACAAGGGTAATCATAAAAAAGGTGAGATAGAAATAGTTCAAGAACACATCGTGTTCGAGAATGAATATGCAACACTCTACAACGATGACGTTATCTTCCCGTCAGGTAATCAAGGCAAGTATCTTCGTTTTCTTTGGAACTCTCCATATGGTGTTATGGTATTCGGTAAAGATTTAGCTGGAAGGTTACTACTAGTTAAAAACTTCAGGCATGAAAATAGAGCTTGGTCATGGGAAATACCAAAAGGGTTTGGAGAAATAGAATTAACTCCTTTAGAGTGTGCTAAAAAAGAACTTTTCGAAGAAGCTGGTTGTATAGGAAAAAATTGGGAACTTTATAAAGCGATTAAAGAAAAACAATCACAAGCTTATATTTTCAACGTAGAAATTGATGCTGCAACGTCTGTAATAAATCAAGAGAACAAAGAAGCTATCGCTGATGTTCGTTTCTTTGAGGTAGAAGAATTACAAGAGCTATTATTGAGTAGTGAAATTACCGACCCAATGACCATGTTTTTTATTGCTCAAAATTTATCTAATGATGTATAAATAGTTTCGTTTGCATCACCTTTGGTAAGGTGTTGTGCTTTAATTTTACTACTGTATTCAGAATGCTCTATAGCTGTCTGTAGCTTATATTTCTCTCGGGTCATTTTTTGTTCAGTTAGTGTTGATTGGCGATCGATAAACTCACTCACAAAAAAATTAGCTATAGAAAGAGCACCTCCAGAAATAGCATCAGTTAGTGCTAGGCCAAGTGAAAAAACTCCACCTTCTTGGGAGATTTTTCTCATAGGCTCTAAAAATCTTTTACCTTTAAACTGTTTAGATGTTTTTAATCCCAGATGACGCTTTATAATATATTGATCAATAAGGTTTTGATATGCAATTAATGCATCTAATGTATTATCGAGTGAATTTTCATTCGATACGCCATAATTAATTTTTTTCTGATATTCTTTAAATTCAAAGCTATCTCTAAGGAATAAAATATCTTCAGGCATTAACTTTGATAACGCTGCCTCATAACTACTCAAATTTAAATTTGTCGCTATTTCAATTGCAGATTCCTTTTCTATGATTTGTGGTTTTTTAGGGTACGCTAGCTCAAAGCTGCTTTGGTGAAGAGGAGAGTATATAGGGTTTGTATTAAGTACTTTAGAAATACCTGTCACATAAGGTGCATCGGAAAATCTAATAATGTCATTCTTGTGTTTGCTCCATACTTCATGCTTACCGGCTTTGCGCAAATCGGATTCAAAGTTTTTATGCAGGAAAACTCTTCCTAGTCCATGATCACGTTCAGACTCAATTAATAGTCGTTCAATGAGCAATTTTTGAATATCACTCCCAAACACTTGATGCGCATTTTCACCTTTAAATATTTCAAATATATTTTCTGTATAGTTTTCTCGTAATGAAGAGTAAGTATATGGAATGATTTCACAGTTTTCGTTCACGTAGTCTAAATCTATATCTGTTAGAAATTCTTCCTGTGCCATATTACGTTTATTTTCTTTTTGAAATGCATCTCTTACTTGAGTAAGCCTGTCACATTTAGATGTACCTAGTGGATCTCTGACAGCAATTGATAAGAGATCTTTTGACATTAGTTGTTTGAATTCTGTATTTTCATTAACTAAAGTTCGGAAATTAACACAATTGACCGCCTGGGCGTCCGAAATCATTAATTTTTCATTAAACAATAAACCATGCTTAAAATGAGCTTCAAAAGAGCTTTTATAAGTTAGGTCTTTTGCAATAGGAAGCTCTGTATCTGCTAGCATCCAATACGCACGGTTTAACTGTTCATTCATAACCCTTCCTTAGCTTTAGTGTTGCAGGCATATAACGCCGTCTTCTTGGGTTTATCCCAAGGAAGGCTTTGTTATTTCTTTATTTCTTTATTGATCGTAATCTTCTTTATATACAACAAAAGTAAACGCTATGTCTGAGTTATTTATTGCTTTTATATTTATACGACCATCAACTGGTTTAAAAAGAGTAGCGCCTGAAATACTTGATATATTCGTATAACTATTCATATCTTGGAGCGTTATTGGCTTTTGAGAGGTATATTCCTGATATTGCTTTATTGTGACCTTTGGCTTCATTCCAACTAAAATAGCTTTATCAGTCACTATTTCAATTTCTTGAGATTTACCTGATTTTAAATTGATATCCACTACAGGAATTTGCAAGTCTCTAAGTTGCCAGAATGGTTCCTCTGAATTGCTGTACCATGGAATTTCTTTAGAGCATGAAGTTGTTGACAGTAAAGCTAAGCTACTGATAATTATCATTAATATTTTCATAAGTTTCTTCTTAATTTAAAGGTTTAGTATTTTAATATTTTTGAAATAGGATGCTCACGGAACGAAATACTGTTAAGTCCATCACTTGTGGATAACTTTCATCATTAGAGCTTAGGCTTGTATGGTAAAACAATTTCACCACTTGTAAGTATCACAACTTCAGATGTATCAGCTCCAAATTTGTAAGGTAGCGTCGTTAGCTCCACATGGTAAAACCATACCATACTGCCTTGTTTACTAAATGCAGGACGAAAACTAACCTCTTTGATTCCTAATTCTTGCTTTGATTTATTGAAATAATCATACGTTTTCGCTACAGCCATACCAATTGATAAGTTAGGCTCTCCATTTCCGTCCCAATTATTTTTTAGATCGAACTGCCAAGATTTTACTAAATAATTTCCTGCTGAAGTACCATAAAGGAAAAAGTACTCTTCACCGTCCTTTATTTCCTTTGTGTGTGTAATCAATTTAAAGTCACCAGCATTTACAGGCGAGAAAAAGAAAACCAACATTAAAACAACTAACTTTCGCATGAATATCACCTTAAATAACGCCTGCCAGCAAAGGCGAGTTTACGAGTCCAGCCAGCTTGCTGGCGATTTGGCTGGCTTTGTTATGAGCTGCACTTACCAAGATTTCGGCGATAGCGCTCATACCCCGTTTTACTAGTTAACTTAAGTGCACAAGTTGACACTTCAATCACTTCTTGTTTTTTCTGCTTACCATCGGGCCACAATAACTGAAAGTCATTTCCCTTAAGACTCCATGAACCTGACGGCTTCTCAAACTCCTGGTCTTGTGAACAAGGAATAACAGAAATATCGAATTTATGATCTGCTTTTAGGTTTAATTTTACATGGCCGTTTTTACCCATATAGAAATACCATGCCCCTAGAAAATCATTTATATGAGGAGCGTATTCACTTTTCTGCTCTTGAGTATTAATACTTGCGCAACCTAAGACAAAAATAGATAACAGTGGCAGAATTAAATACTTCACAGGAAACTCCTTCTCGACTCATAACGCCGAAATATGGGGCGCGCGTTTTCTGCGTGTCCCAGCCCACGTATTTTTGTGGGTGACATAATTTACTTGTTATGTGAATATTTAGAATGCAACCCATTAATAAGGCTATCTGTATATTCACCTAGCTTTTTCTTTTCAGCATACTGTGTTGTTATTAAAACAAACGATGCATTTACTTTATTAATCTCGCTTTTAGACAATATTATGTAAAAATATGAACCAAAGCTAAAAGCAGATGTTGGTGTTTTTCCTTTAATAAAATACTCAGGCTTGTTTACATCTGACAATGCAGGTTTCCATAACCAATATTCACTAAGTTTTACATAAGTTCGATTATCTTCTTTATCTATACTACTCCCTCTAGGGAGAGGAGCTTTTTCTGAAGAGTGCAGTATAGTCCAGCCATTATCCTGAAACACTGAATTAATATTCTTCGCAAGTCCGTCAACACTATCACTAAAGGTTAAATTCACTTTTGGTATTATTTCATTAGAGACAATACGTTCACTTTTAGGACGTAAACTCCCACAAGATGCGAGCGTAAATACACAAAGTATTATTAATAATGTTCTCATATAGTTCCTATTCGCATAACGCCGCCAGCAGGGGCGCAGTTTACTGCGTCCCTCTGGCTGGTTTTGTTAGGTGTAGATTTATTACTATTTCTCATCAAAAAAATCATGCGAAAAAGGTCCTGATGAAAAATGCATTGTTATTTTTGGTTTTTTAAACCATCGGTTTTCAGCAACAATTCGGCAATGCTCTAATTGATCAATATCTAAGTTCTTATTTTTTCTTAGTAAGATCATATCTACACAATCATCTGATATCTCTTGAATATCTATAACTTGTAATTGATCGTCACTATCCAGTAAATTCTTAGAAAATCTATTTTTTACACCATCCCAGAATAGCTTGGCTTTCTCAGCACTTCTTTCTAGTTTTTGTTGTGCGTATTTTTCAAATTCCATTAAATAATCTCTAATTACACCTAACAGTGGTTTATGCGACATAGTGTCGCATAAACCCTTATATACGGGAAAGGCGAACAAGTGAAAAATTCCTTAAATATCATACGTCTATCCCTGTTATTAATTCACACAACACTATATTCCGCTGTCGCGTTTGTCAATTTGATAACACTTTATATTCATTGTCGCTTAAACAAGCATGCATTTAACTCAGCAATATTTCTTATATTTTTCAATTACTTAAGGCCTATCACTAAAAAGTGATAGGCGAACACCCTTACTTAACCACCCCTCACAAAATATCCTTCAACGCTTCCAACAACAATCCATTCTCACTCTCAGTACCAATAGTAAAGCGCAAGCAATTCTCCAATAACGGATGCCCACCTGCTAAACATTTTATTAATACATTATGCTGTTTAAGCTGCTCAAATATTTCTTTCGCTTGGCCTTCAAAGTCCATATCAGCGCGGGCCAAAATAAAGTTCGCTTCACTTTGATAACATTTAAAACCGAGTTCGGTTAATGCATTGTGCATGCGCGTGCGTTCTTGTTTTATCAGCTCGCATTGGCCTAATAAAATGTCGTAATGCTCTAGTGCGAATTCGGCGCTGATTTGTGTGAGTACATTAATGTTGTACGGCATACGAATTTTATCAAGTTCGTTTAGCCATTCGCTGCGGCCAAAGATCATGCCTAGACGTAATCCTGCTAGACCGACTTTTGATAACGTGCGCATTACTAAGACGTTGTCGAATTCTTCTAAAAAGTGTAGGTGGTTGCGGCTAGAAAACGGCAGGTACGCTTCGTCCATGATCACAAGGCCTTCGCTGGCTTGGATCAGTTCGCGCAGTTGTGATTCGGAGTATAAATTTGCAGTTGGGTTATTAGGTTGTGCTAGGAAGATTAGCTCTGGCTGTTGCTCGGTGATGCATTTCAACATGGCGGGCATATCGAGTTCAAATTCCGATGTTAGCGGTACGCCAATATAATCGAGCCCACAAAAAGTGGCGATCATTTTGTACATAACAAAGCCTGGATCAGGGGCCATGATGGTTGCTTTTTTCTCAGGGTTTAGCGGTGCCACCAGCATGGCTAATAGCTGAATAATTTCGTCTGAGCCGTTTCCTAATAAGCAATCGAATTGTTCTGGTACGTTCATCGCTTTGCGCAGGCCTTCTTTTACTTTCGGTGCTTGCGGGTGTGGGTAGCGATTGATGTTGGCGTGCTGCAGTTTTTCTGCCCAAGCTTGTTTGAGTTCTGCTGACCACTGGTGTGGGTTTTCCATAGCGTCGAGTTTTACCATGCCACTGGCATCGCCCACTGGGTAAGCCGATAGTGCACGGATTTCTGGGCGAACTAGGTTTTCAACCATTTGAGTTATTGATGTCATGAGATTCTCTAAAATTTTTAAAATATTGAAGTGTCTAGCGGCTTTCGGTATAAACAAAAAAGCCCCGAATCATTCGCTTGTTAATAATTTATTATTACTAACAAGTGAGCAATTCGAGGCTTTTAGCGCAGCAACTTTTCGAGCGACTTTTATGATGCCGCTCGGTTTATCTTATTGCTTTTTAATGCGGTATTCTGCAGATCGTGCGTGCCCTTCTAGTTGCTCGCCACGGGCTAGAACGGAGGCAATTTTGCCCAGTTCTGATGCGCCTTCTGGGGAACACATAATCAGCGACGAACGTTTCTGAAAATCATACACACCTAGCGGTGATGAGAAACGTGCAGTGCCCGACGTTGGTAAAACGTGGTTTGGCCCTGCGCAGTAATCACCTAGTGCTTCGGATGTGTGACGACCCATAAAGATCGCGCCGGCGTGACGAATCTGCGGCAATAATGCCTGCGGATCTTCTACCGATAATTCCAAGTGTTCAGGAGCAATGGTATTACTCACTTCACACGCTTCATTCATATCTTTTACTTTGATCAAGGCGGCACGTGCGCTTAACGAGGCACGAATAATATCTTTACGGGCCATGGTCGGTAATAGCTTTTCGATAGAGGCTTGCACTTGATCTAAGAAGTCTTGATCTGGGCTGATTAAAATTGCCTGTGCATCTTCGTCGTGCTCGGCTTGCGAGAATAAATCCATCGCAATCCAATCTGGGTCTGTTTGGCCATCACACACCACTAAGATTTCAGAAGGGCCTGCAATCATGTCGATGCCAACTGCACCAAATACTTGGCGCTTGGCAGTAGCAACAAAGATGTTACCTGGGCCAACAATTTTATCTACTTTAGGAACGGTTTGTGTGCCGTACGCTAATGCGGCAACAGCTTGTGCACCACCAATAGTGAATACTTTGCTTACGCCAGCTACTGCGGCTGCGGCCAACACTAGCTGGTTTAATTCACCACCGGGCGTTGGTACTACCATGATGATTTCTTGTACGCCGGCAACGTGTGCTGGAATGGCGTTCATTAATACAGAAGATGGGTAAGCGGCTTTTCCGCCCGGCACATAAATACCTACGCGATCAAGCGGCGTTACTTTTTGGCCCAATAAGGTGCCGTCTTCTTCGGTGTACTGCCAAGAATCTTGTTTTTGCTTATCGTGATATTTGCGCACACGATCAGCCGCGGCTAATAGCGCGTGACGCTGGTCGGCTGGCAAGGTGTTTAACGCATCTTCAAGTTGTTCTTGGTTCAGTTCTAGCTGATCCATGTTTTCAACATGCAGGTGGTCAAAGCGATTGCTGTATTCGATAACGGCGGCGTCGCCACGGGTTTTCACATCGTCAAGAATATCGGTAACGATGGTTTGAACTTGTTTGTCTGAAACAGATTCCCACGCGAGTAGTGTTTCTAGCTCGGCAGAGAAATCATTTGCGCTGGTATCTAAACGACGAATTTCGATAGTCATTTTTAAAATTCCTAATTTTCAGAAAGGGCTTATTACTGCCCTGCTTCTTCTTGCTGGCGTTTCTCTTCTTGACGCTTCTCTTCTTGACGAGAGACCGCCGCTGACATTTGGTCAATGATCGGCTGGATTTGTGCGTGCTTCACTTTCATGGCGGCTTTACCCACTACTAATCGAGAGCTGATATACGCCATGTGGTCGCGAGGTTCTAAGCCGTTTGCTACCAAGGTTTTTCCGGTATCAACAATATCCACAATCAAGTCGGCTAGGCCAACGATTGGGGCCAGTTCCATACCACCGTACAATTTGATGATGTCGATCTGGCGGCCTTGTTCGGCGAAATAGCGTTTGGTCACGTCAACAAATTTAGTGGCAACTTTTAAGCGGCCTTCTGGAAGTACAGCGCCTTTAAGGGCCGCGGTCATTAAGCGGCAAGTAGCGATTTTTAGGTCAAGAGGTTCGTATAGGTTTTCGCTATTGAACTCCATCAATACGTCTTTGCCCGAAATGCCTAGATCGGCTGCGCCGTATTCAACGTAGGTCGGTACATCGGCTGCTCGAATAACAAGCAGCTTGATATGGTCATGATTGGTATCGAAAATCAGTTTACGACTTTTGCTAATGTCCTCTGCTGGATGGATGTTTGCCTCGGCTAATAAAGGCAAGGTGTCATCCAAAATACGTCCTTTTGATAAGGCAATCGTGAGAGGCTGCTGTGTCATAACGTTTTCAATCTTCTCTAAAATGTTCGTAATAAGTGGCGTTCATTCATATATGAGGCCGCCACTGTGAAAAAGCAAACAAGGTCAAAAGAAACTAATCCATATACTTCAATCAGTATCGGTTTAGTTTCCTGGTACGCGGCGAATCTTAACTCCTAAGATTTGCAGCTTTTCTTCAATGCATTCGTAACCACGGTCAATGTGATAAATACGATCAACCAAGGTATCGCCTGTCGCAACAAGCGCTGCAATAACAAGGGATGCCGATGCACGTAGGTCGGTGGCCATTACTTGCGCCGAGCTTAAAATTTCTTTGCCCGTAACAATGGCTGTATTTCCTTCAACGGTAATGTCAGCGCCCATGCGCACTAATTCATCAACGTGCATAAAACGGTTTTCAAATACGGTTTCTACTACGGTTCCGGTACCTTCAGCAATGCAATTCATAACCATGAACTGTGCTTGCATATCGGTTGGAAATGCTGGGTGAGGTGCGGTGCGTACATTAACCGCTTTCGGGCGTCGCCCCTCCATATCCAACGATATCCAATCTTCGCCGCATTCAATCTTTGCACCGGCTTCTTCAAGCTTAGCGAGTACTGCGTCCATTAATTTAGGATCAGTATCTTTTACTTTAATTTTACCACCGGTTACCGCAGCAGCTACTAAGTAAGTACCTGTTTCAATACGGTCTGGTAGTACATCGAAAGAACAACCATTTAGCTGCTCAACACCTTCGATGGTTAATTTGTCAGTGCCGCCACCCGTAATCTTTGCACCCATTGCGTTTAAGCAATTTACTAGGTCAACCACTTCAGGTTCGCGTGCTGCATTTTCAATGACGGTCGTGCCTTCGGCTAATACCGCTGCCATCAAGATATTTTCAGTACCGGTTACCGTTACCATATCAAGGTAGATGTTGGCGCCTTTTAAACGACCATCGCTGCGGGCATGTACATAGCCATCGATCACTTCGACTGTTGCGCCTAGTGCTTCCATTCCGCGTAGGTGTAAATCAACCGGACGACTACCAATTGCGCAGCCTCCTGGAAGAGAAACAACGGCTTCGCCATAACGTGCTAACAATGGACCGAGTACCAAAATAGAGGCGCGCATTGTGCGTACTAGCTCGTATGGAGCAATTCGGCTGGTCATGGTTGAGCAATCAGTTTCGACGCTCATGTCTTCGTTAATAACAACCGATACGCCCATGCAACCTAATAGTTCGATCATGGTGGTGATGTCGTGTAAGTGTGGCAAGTTGCCAACACGCATAACACCATGCGCTAACAAGGTAGACGCAATAATAGGAAGCGCTGAGTTTTTAGCACCGGAAATGCGAATCTCGCCGTCGATGACAGCGCCGCCTTCAATGAGTAATTTATCCATAGAGTTTTATTATTCTTTTCTGCTAGGCTATTTTTTTTCAGCTGGAGTTAATGCGCTGATCTTTACAGCATGCACAGTTCCGCCAGTGATTAATTCGGTTAATGGCTTGTAAACCATTTGCTGTCGTTTTACCGCCGACACACCTTCGAACGCTTCGCTCACAACTTCAATTTCATTGTGGTAACCGTCTTGAATGGAAATTTCGCTTCCTGGAAATTCTTGTTCTAATAATGCTCGGATATCCGTTGTAGACATAAATCACCCGTTTAACGTAAAAATTTGGTTAACATTTAATTAACGATGGCCATCCACAACCCATTAAGATTATGGCGTTAATCATACAAAAGGCGTAATGATAGCGGAATTATGGGTCAAGACGAAGTATGTTCTGCAATCAGGCGGCAGGAATTGTAGCGAAATATCCCTTATTTCAGGTTAAACATCCCTTTCAGACCACTAAATTCAATGACATCTTTCATTTTTTGCGGAATATTAACAAACTCGATGGCCACTTGCTTATGCTGGCTATAACGCTGCCAATCCACCAGCAGGGCAATGCCTACGCTACTAGAATGGTTCACTCCAGCTAAATCAACCGTCCACTGCGATCCCGCCTGAGCGATCAATTGTCGCCCGGCGCGCAATAATTCTTTGCCCGTTAAGCGGTCTAGTCGACCGATTAACTGAGCTTGCTGAGGGTCGACTGCGACGAGTTTTGCGTCTATTTTGGTCGCCGCTGTGCTGATGTTTTTTCTCATATTAACGACCTAGTTTTCGGCTTTATTAAATAAGAATTGGCCAATCAGCTCTTCTAACACAAGGGCTGATTGAGTATCTTCAATCACGCCACCTTCTTCTAGGTATTCGTCATCGGCGCCTACCGTTAAACCAATGTATTTTTCGCCCAGTAAACCGGCGGTTAAAATAGCGGCTGACGTATCGGTCGTCAGCGTCGACATGCTTTTATTAATTTCCATCTCGACCACAGCGACATAGTCTTCAGCGTCTAGATAAACCTTGGTCACTCGGCCAATGGTTACACCCGACATTGATACTTTTGCCCGCTCGGTTAAGCCGCCTAAGTTTTCGAAGTAGGCCTTAACCGTATAGCGGTCACCTGCGTCTGCGGTAGATAGTCCACTCACACGTAGGGCCATTAAAATAAGAGCAATGATGCCCATGACAATAAAAGCACCGACGGCTAATTCAACAAAACGTGTACGCATTTTAAACACTCCCCAACATGATGGCCGTTAAAACAAAGTCTAGACCTAATACCGCTAACGAAGAAACAACCACTGTTTCGGTTGTCGCCTTACTGATCCCTTCTGATGTAGGCATGGAATCAAACCCTTTATATACCGCAATCCAAGTAACGACTAAGCCAAATACGACTGACTTAAACAGCCCTTTAATGACGTCTTCATAAAACCCTACTGACGCTTGCATATTGCCCCAATACGCACCTTCATCGACACCTAGCATATTGATGCCAACGTAAGCCCCACCCCATATTCCTACTAGGCTGAATAACAACGCTAAGATCGGCATGGCGATAAAGCCCGCCCAAAGGCGTGGAGTAATAATACGTTTTAAAGGATCGATACCCATCATTTCCATGGCTGAAATTTGCTCGGTAGCTTTCATCAATCCAATTTCAGCGGTTAACGCCGATCCTGCACGTCCGGCAAATAATAACGCGGTAACCACTGGGCCAAGTTCACGCAACAAGGTCAGCGATACCATGGTTCCTAGCGCTGCCGATGAGCCAAAATCCGATAAGATGGTATAACCCTGCAAGCCAAGCACCATGCCGACGAAGAAACCTGCAACAAGAATAATCGACAGTGAGCGTACGCCAATCGAGTAGATTTGCTTAATAAGGTCTCTAAACCCTGCGCTGCCTGGGCCACCCCAAGGAATCGACGCGAGCAAAAACAAGCCTGCACGGCCGAGTGCTTGTAAGCGCCCTAAACCAAATTGGCCAAGCTTATGAATGGGATTTAATACGAGATCAATAAATGGCTGCATTTTATTTCACCCGCTTAAATAGGTCAGCACTGATTTCATCAGCAGGAAAGTGGAATGGCACCGGGCCGTCAGGTTCGCCTTGCATAAACTGGCGCACTTGCTCGGAACCCTTGTTGACTAGGTTTTCTGGGGTATCAAAGCCAATCACTTTGCCTTCGGATAGCAGACAAACATAGTCGGCTATCGAGCACGCTTCATCAACGTCGTGGGTCACCAAAACACTGGTTAATCCCAACGCATCGTTCATGCTTTTAATGAGTTTTACGGTAACGCTTAACGAGATAGGGTCGAGTCCGGTGAACGGCTCGTCGTACAGCATCATTTCAGGATCAAGGGCAATTGAACGGGCCAGCGCAATACGACGCGACATCCCACCCGACAATTCCGCCGGCATTAAGCGACGAGCGCCTCGTAATCCTACGGCTTCGAGCTTCATCAAGACTAAGTCTCGAATCATGGTTTCTGGTAAATCGGTATGGACACGAAGCGGAAAGGCGACATTATCAAAGACGGATAAATCGGTAAATAAAGCTCCCGACTGAAACAACATTCCCATGGTGCGCTTACGTAAATCGAATAATTCAGCACGCTTTAGTGTAGGCACATTGAAGCCATCAACCATGATTTTACCTTCGTCAGGCATTATCTGGCCGCCGATAAGGCGTAGTAATGTGGTTTTACCCGTGCCACTTGGGCCCATGATGGCCGTGACTTTTCCTCGAGGGATATCTAAATCCATATTGTCAAAAATCAATCGATTGCCGCGTCTAAACGACATTCCTCGGATTGATACAAAAGCGTCTTCGTCGGACATTAACTATCTCTTATTCAAAGTCTCGTATTTATGGCACGTAGCATCTGTTGATAATCATATAGCATTCATTACTGACACGACATAAGGGAATGTAAATCATCTACAAAATACAGGCTAACTCATTATCCCGCCAAGAACTATACGCTCTGATGGAACAAGCCATACCGACAATGAAAATTTACAGGTACAATAGCCCACTTTTTTATTGAGGCCTTAACATGACCCTTACCGCACTGACCCCAGCCATAGCAGCACTACTAGCTGGTTTAGTCATTCTTGTTTGGAGTGCAGATCGCTTTGTACTCGGCGCCGCTGCAACGGCTCGGTTTATGGGAATATCCCCATTGGTTATTGGTCTAACGATCGTCTCTTTGGGAACTTCTGCTCCTGAGATGTTTGTATCAACCATGGCGGCCCTTGATGGCTCGGGTGGCTTGGCGATTGGTAATGCCATTGGGTCTAACATTGCGAATATTGCTTTGGTACTGGGGATCACTGCTTTGGTTGCCGCCATTCCTATTCAAAAGAAGCTGATCAAAAAAGAAATTCCTCTTTTATTATTGGTTACCATCATCGCGGGCTTAGTACTGGCCGATCTTAAACTTGATCTATTTGATGCCTTGATTTTAATCATCGCCTTAGTCGTTGCGATCTATCTATTATTTCAACAAAGCAGCGATTCTGGTGAAGCCATTATCGATGAAGACGAGCAAGCCGAAATTGATGCCATGCCTGCTAAGAGCGCAATATTTTGGCTAATTGTTGGGTTAGCCGCGCTTATGGTTAGTTCTAAAATGCTGGTTTGGGGCGCAACGTCTATTGCACAGGCCTTTGGCATTAGCGATTTAATTATCGGTTTAACGATTGTAGCAATCGGCACGAGCTTGCCTGAATTGGCGGCATCGGTTGCGAGTGCTTTAAAAGGCCATCATGATATCGCCATTGGTAATATCATTGGTTCGAACATTTTCAACCTACTAGCGGTATTACCGATTCCTGGGTTAATTGCACCGTTGATTATCGATAGTGCCGTGATTGAACGTGACTACATGACAATGCTTGGGCTAACCATTGGCTTGGTCGTGATTATTGGTTTGAGCTTTCGCCGCGGAGTCATTCCACGCTTTACCGGGGTGATTCTATTAGCCGCTTACATCGCATATATGGCGCTGCTGTATATTCAAAGCGTTTAAAGAAGAACTTAACTAAATAAGGGCAATCATATAAAGTGCCCTTATAGAAAAATTATTAATAGATTCACGATTTGGGTATTTATTTCACGCTCCCTCACGTGAATCGTTCATTACTTACATTGTTACCTTTACAACAGACATAATAATTATGAATAAAGACTTCGATTTTAGCGCTTCTGGTATCCGTACGATTCAAATTGAACAAGAAGCCATTGGTGCACTAAAAGGCCGTATCGGCGACGATTTCACTCGCGCGTGTCAGTATATGCTGGCTTGCGAAGGCCGTGTGGTTATTACCGGTATGGGTAAATCAGGGCATATTGGTAAAAAGATAGCCGCGACTCTAGCCAGTACGGGTACACCTTCATTTTTCGTACACCCTGGCGAAGCAAGCCATGGTGATATGGGTATGATCACTAAGAACGACGTAGTTATTGCGATGTCGAACTCCGGTGAAACCGCTGAAGTCACTAGCCTCTTACCGCTACTAAAACGTTTACAGATTCCCGTCATCAGCATGACAGGCAAGCCAAACTCAACCCTTGCAACGGGTAGTCACTGCCACTTAGATACCAGTGTCGCAGAAGAAGCCTGCCCTCTTGATCTAGCGCCAACGTCTAGTACTACGGCTGCTTTGGTTATGGGTGATGCATTAGCGATCGCTTTGCTAGAAGCTCGTGGCTTTACCGCTGAAGAATTCGCTTTTTCTCACCCAGGTGGCAGTTTAGGCCGCCGCTTGTTATTAAAAGTCGAAACCTTGATGCATGCTGGTGACGACATGCCTCGCGTATTACCGTCAACACCGTTGGCCGAAGCGCTCATGATTGTGACGTCTAAAGGCTTAGGCATGACCACGGTGATTGATGAGCAAGGCCAGTTGCAGGGCGTTTTCACCGATGGTGATTTACGTCGTGCCATTGATAACGGCACTGATATTCATAAGAGCCAAATTGCTAGTTTAATGACCGTGGGGGGTAAAACAACCAACCCTGACTTGTTAGCCGCAGAAGCCTTAACGGTTATGGAAGATAACCAGATCAACGCCTTGGTTGCGATGAAAGACGGTTTACCTGTTGGCGTTATCACCATGCACGACATGCTAAAAGCAGGTGTTATCTAAATGTTGCGCAAGCGCTTTATACTATTGTTTATTGTGGTGGCGGTGGGCCTAGGCCTATTGTGGATCGAAGATTATACGACCCAGACGACCCAAGAAAACAGTGAAGGCGTTTCTCAGCTACCCGACTATTACGGTGAAGGTTTGACCAATCGAACCTTCAACGAAAAAGGCACTTTAGAGCATCAGTTTGATGCCGCTCGCTCGGTTCATTATCCTTCTCAAAAACATACTGAACTGACACTGCCTAAAGTAAAAACAATTGCTGATAATGGCGAGATTTGGATCATTCAATCCAAGACCGGCACTCACTTTGAGAAAGAAAATAAGTTGATATTGGAACAAGACGTTCTAATTTCTCCGGCCTCCCCTGCTGAATTGAGAAACCCCGCAGAAACGGTCATCATCCGCACCAGCAAACTGACATTTTTCACCGAATCCAAAATTGCAAAAACTGATCGCCCTGTTCAGGTCACCAGCCAAAATGGCCATATCGATGCCGTGGGTATGATCATGACCCTTGACCAGCAGCGCGTTGAATTTTTATCACAGGTAAAATCCAAATATGTTCCTTAAATCCTTATCAGCCATGCTAATGCTTGCGATTAGCAGCCATGCATTCAGCTTAGAAAGTGATGCGGAAGCCGAAATCACCATTCAATCAGATAGCGCCGACTTCAGCCGTAAAACCGGTACGGCTATTTATGTGGGCAACGTTGTGCTTGAACAAGGCACTCTGCTGATTAAAGCCGATAAAATTACGCTTTACAGCGATGAAAGCCAGCAACTGAACAAAGCTATCGCGATTGGCCAACCTGCACACTTCCAACAGCAAATGGAAGGCGATAAAGGGTTAACCAAAGCCCAAGGCGAGACGATTACTTATTTAACGCAAGAAAAGATGATTACACTGCTAAACGATGCGTTTCTTGAGCAAGAAGGGAACTCCTTCAGCGGTAAAACGATTAACTACGACATGATAGAAGAGCGCATTACGGCTAACGGTGACAAAGCATCACAAGCGAATCCGTCTGATAACAAATCTGATGGCCGTATTAAGATGATCATCCAACCTGCTAAATCTGCTGAGATAATCAATAATGAAGACGCTTAAAGCCGCCAACCTAGCCAAAAGCTACGATGGTCGTCAGATTGTTAAAGATGTCTCGATGGAAGTTCAAAGTGGCCAGATCGTTGGTTTATTGGGGCCGAACGGCGCCGGTAAAACCACCTGTTTTTATATGATTGTGAACCTAGTGCAGGCCGACAAAGGCACGGTGAGCATTGATGGCCAAGATATTAGCCATTTACCGATGCATGGCCGCGCGCAAAGAGGCATTGGCTATTTGCCTCAAGAAGCCTCAATCTTTCGTAAGTTATCGGTTGCCGATAACATTATGGCGATTCTGCAGACCCGCAAAGATCTTAATAAAGCACAGCGTAAAGAGCAGCTTGAAGTGTTATTAGATGAATTTCACATTCAGCATATTCGAGCCAGCTTAGGAATGTCGCTATCGGGTGGTGAACGCCGCCGCGTAGAAATTGCTCGCGCCTTAGCAGCTGAACCCTCTTTCATTTTGCTTGATGAACCCTTCGCCGGTGTTGACCCCATTTCAGTCGCCGACATTATGGCAATTATCCGTCAGCTTAAAGATCGCGGCATCGGGGTATTAATTACCGACCACAATGTGCGTGAAACCTTGGCTATTTGTGAAAAAGCTTACATTGTTGGTGGTGGCCATATCATCGCTGAAGGCACTGCTGAAGACATTCTGAATAATCAACAAGTAAAAGATGTTTATTTAGGTCATGACTTCAAGCTTTAGCATATACTTAAATTCAGTACACTGTATTATCTAAGAATGAAGGTAAAGAGTGAAGTCTGTGCAAAGCACGTCTAAGCTATCTGTATATTATGATTTTTTTGAAGAGTGATTGTCCAACTGTATGAAAGCGTCATTGCAATTAAAAATCGGCCAGCAACTGACTATGACACCGCAGCTGCAGCAAGCCATTCGTCTGCTACAGCTTTCTACCCTTGATTTACAGTCAGAGATTCAAGAGGCTCTTGAATCTAACCCGATGCTTGAGGTAGAAGAAACGGAACATCAGTCTAGCGATAGCCCGAGCGAGCGTACCGATCAACACGACTCCATCGCCAGTGCTGACCTTAACGGTAATGCTAATAGCGACTCCAACACTGATAATAGCCAGCAAGACAATAACTCTGAAACCTCATATGAAGAGCAATTAAATAGCGATACCATTCCCGATGCGTCTGCCGACGAGCTACCTTATGATAGCCAATGGGAAGAGTCCTACCAGTCAACGGCCGGTACCAGCTCAAGTGCAGGCCCTGCCGATGATGATTTTGATCACGATGGCCGCAATAGCACGACCGACAACCTTCAAGACCATGTTTTATGGCAACTCAATTTAACACCCATGAGCCCGACCGATAATGAAATCGCGATGGCGCTTATTGATGGCCTAGGTGATGATGGCTACTTAACCATCAGCCTTGATGATGTACTTGAAAGCCTCGACGAATCTTTAGAAGTTGAAGAAGATGAAGTGGTTGCGGTATTACATCGCTTACAGCAATTTGAACCCGCTGGTGTCTTTGCTCAAGACCTTCAAGATTGCTTGTTATTACAGCTAAAGCAGCTGCCTGAAAATACCCCTTGGCTGAGCGAAGCCAAAACCGTGATCGAACATCATATTGCTTTATTAGGCAGTAAAGATTACGCCCAGGTCATGCGTAAAACTAAACTCAGTGAAGATAGCTTAAAAGAAGTATTACGCTTAATCCAAGAGCTGACTCCACGCCCTGGCGAGTTAATTATTTCAGAGCAGTCTGAATACGTTATTCCCGACGTAATTGTGCGTAAAATTAAAGATGAATGGCGCGTTGAGCTCAACCCAGAAATCGCACCCAAATTACGAGTTAACTCTGACTACGCTTCATTAGTTAAAAGAGCTGACAACAGCCCAGATAACGCTTATTTAAAAGACAATCTACAAGAAGCCCGTTGGTTTATTAAGAGCTTATTGAGCCGCAACGACACCTTGTTAAAAGTAGCAACCAAGATTGTTGAATTTCAAGAAGATTTTTTTGAAATTGGTGACGAAGGCATGAAACCTTTGGTTTTGCATGACATTGCCGAAGCCGTTGAAATGCACGAATCAACCATCTCTCGTGTTACCACACAAAAATTTATGCATACGCCTCGAGGCATTTTTGAACTTAAATATTTTTTCTCGAGCCATGTAAGCACCGATAGTGGCGGCGAATGCTCGTCGACGGCTATTCGCGCAATGATTAAAAAACTGATTGCTGAAGAGGCTCTTAAAAAGCCTTTAAGCGATAACAAGATTGCCAATCTATTAGGTGAAAAAGGCATTCAGGTTGCCCGTCGTACCGTCGCTAAATACCGTGAAGCAATGATGATTCCACCCTCAAATGAACGTAAGCGTTTATTTTAGGTAAGACAGATACGCATGATCATTATGTGAAATCTGAGGCTAGTTTTTGAAACATTGCGGTTGCATTAGGTAGCCGTTAAAAATAGTAGTTAATAGAAAATAGTTGAATAAATAGTTGTAAAAGAAAGTCCAAAGCAAAACTAGGAGTAACTTATGCAAATAAACATCAGCGGTCACCACATTGAACTTACACCTGCACTTAAAGAATATGCAGAAGAAAAAATAAGACGTCTTGAGCACCATTTTGATCAAATAACACGCTCAGATATTACCTTGACGGTTGAGAAGTCGAGACAGAAAGCAGAATGCAATATTCACGTCAGTGGCAGTGATCTTCACGCCTCCGCGGAAGATGAAAACATGTATGCTGCTATTGATAGCCTGTCGGACAAACTCGATCGCCAATTACTGAAACACAAAGAAAAACTTGTTGCTAGAAGCAAAGGCCAAGGCTAAGCGTTGACGGCAAGAAATGAAGGTTAAGCATTAAATGAATTCTGCGATTGATTCCATTCTGACCCCTGAGCGCACGGTAAAAAGTGCGCCTATTTCAAGCAAGAAAAAGGTTTTAGAATACCTCAGTAGTTTTATTTCCGAGCAGATTGCAGACAGTTCTGCTGACGAAATATTTGAGCGTCTTTTAAATCGGGAGCGTATGGGCAGTACCGGTATCGGAGAAGGCATTGCGATTCCTCATTGCCGTTTAAAGCAATGTGATACAACGTTTAGTGTTTTATTGCACCTTGAAAACCCCATCGACTTTGATGCGATAGATCGACAACCTGTTGATTTGATCTTCGCCTTAATCGTTCCAGAAGAAGCGACAGATGAGCATTTGAATACACTCAGTATGCTGGCCCAAAAACTGAGCCAAGCTGAATATCGCGACGCGTTGCGCAGTTCTTCAGATTCACAAAACCTTTATCAAAGAGCTATTTCTTAACCGCTAAGTCCCATTATTGCGACCCGTCATGTGGGTCAGTTACTTTGGTTAGCCTTTAAGAATTAAGGAAGTCTCATGGAAGCGGAAATGCGTTTAATCATTATTAGTGGTCGTTCAGGCTCCGGAAAATCAGCCGCACTCAATGTGCTAGAGGACCAAGGATTCTATTGCATTGATAATCTGCCCCTTGGCTTGTTACCAGCATTGATCGATCAAGCTCAACAGCAAACGCATACCCCAATTACAGGCAACGAAGTCTCTTTGCAACGTATTGCAGTGAGTATTGATGCGCGTAATGCAGTTCAGAATATGGGGGAATTTCCTGCGATTTTAAAGGCGATTAAAGAAGGTCCTTTTAACGTAGAAATTCTATTTCTAGATGCCAATAAAGAAACGTTAATGCAGCGCTTCAGCTCGACACGCCGCAAACATCCACTAACGAATAACGATACGTCGCTGGACGAAGCCCTTGAGGGTGAGCAAGATCTGCTGCATTACATTAGTGACTTGGCCGATCTGCAGCTCGATACAACTCACTTGTCGGTGCATGAACTACGCAGCCTCATCAAATTACGCATCAGCAATAAACAATCAGATGACATGGCGTTATTGTTTCAGTCTTTTGGTTTTAAGCACGGTATTCCTATCGATGCCGATCTTGTATTTGATGTGCGTAATCTTCCTAACCCATACTGGGACCCAAGCTTGCGTTCATTCACAGGAAAAGATCCTGAGATTATCGCGTTCTTAGAAAAGGAACCACTTGTACAAGAAATGCTCAACGATATTCAAACCTATTTAACCAAGTGGCTGCCCAGTTTTGAACAAGCAAACCGCAGCTACATGACCGTCGCCATCGGTTGTACAGGTGGTCATCATAGATCAGTATTTATTTCCGAAGCCTTAACACATTTGTTTTTTGAACAATTCGGCAACGTACAAGTCCGACACAGAGAGCTGCCTGACTTATGATTAAAACCAATACCCTGATTATTAATAAGCTTGGGTTACACGCGCGAGCAGCGTCTAAGCTTGTCACCACCGCCTCGTCTTTTTCGAGCAATATTCGTATTGGTCGTGAGAGCCAAATGGCCGACGCAAAAAGTATTATGGCCGTAATGATGCTGGCCGCTAGTAAGGGGACGGAACTGTGCCTAGAGATTGACGGTAAAGACCAAGAGCAAGCCAGCGCCGCGATTCTTGATTTAATTACTCGTAGGTTTGACGAAGACGAATAGTCTGCTGCGCTAAAAATCCTGAATATTGGTTAAAAAACAGCTGCTTAGCTGAATAATTTTTTCTTCCCCCCACATCTCCAGATAGCATAACAGCGCTATACCAGCTAGAATATGCTCATTACCCTTCTGTTATACTCATTTTTATAAGAGCGGCGCTATGGGCCAACGAAATCAACGCGCAAAAGCAAAACTGCATAGTATTAATGCCGCGCTTGAAAGCGGTGGTTTGCAAGAAGTTAAACGCACAATCAATATTGGCTTAGCGCCTGCCGAAGTTGCTCACCTCATAGAATCGTCTCCCCCTAAAGTCAGAAAAATGCTTTGGGAGCTGGTCGAAACAGAAAATGAAGGGGAAGTACTTCAGCACCTAAGTGATGAAATCAGTGCCGATTTCTTAAATGCAATGAGCACTGAGCAGCTGGTCGACCTCACATCGGAACTCGATACCGATGATGTAGTGGATTTATTACAGCAATTACCCGAACACCAGAGTAATAATGTTCTTCGGGGAATGGATAGTGAAAATCGAAGCCGCTTAGAAGCTGTCCTCTGTTATCCAGAAGACAGCGCCGGTGGTTTGATGAACACCGATACCGTGACGGTACGTGCGGATGTCACCTTGGACGTTGTATTACGTTATTTACGACGCCATCGTTCTCTACCCGAAATGACAGATAACTTATTGGTGGTGAACCGCAGTCACGAATTTATTGGTATTTTACCCATCAACAAATTGTTGGTGAGTGATTTGAACCAAACCGTGCGAGAGGTGATGACCACCGATACGCAGATTATCCACGCGTCGTTGGATGAAGAAGATGTGGCAAAGATATTCGAACGCCACGACCTTGTTTCGGCACCGGTAATCGATAACCACGGAAAGTTAATCGGTCGTATTACCATTGATGACGTGGTTGACGTTATCCGAGATACCGCTGACCACTCTATGATGAGCATGGCCGGCCTGGATGAAGAAGAAGATACATTTGCCCCTGCCTTTAAAACAGGGCGTCGTCGCGCTGTTTGGCTAGGCATTAACCTAGTAACCGCTTTCATTGCCTCTGCTGTGATTGGGTTATTTGGTGAAACCATTGAGCGCCTAGTTGCACTGGCCGTACTGATGCCTATTGTTGCCAGTATGGGCGGCATTGCGGGCAGCCAGGTATTAACACTGGTGATTCGTGGTCAAGCATTAGGGCATATTAGTAGCAGCAATATTGGCTGGCTATTAAATCGAGAATTAGCCGTTGGGTTCTTCAATGGTTTGTTATGGGCTGCAGTGATTGCAGGCATAACGTTTTTTTGGTTTGAGGACCTGATGTTAGCCGGCATTATTGCCGCTGCTATTGTTATTAACTTATTAGTCGCAGCACTTAGCGGAGCTGCGCTTCCTATTATACTGAAACGCCAGCGCATTGATCCTGCGCTCGCTGGAGGCGTGATACTTACAACCATCACTGACGTTGTAGGTTTCTTCTCCTTCTTAGGTTTAGCCAGTATATTTTATTTATAGAAGGCAGCTTTATCATGGCCAAGAAAAAGAAAGACCCGTTTGCAGAAGAAATTGAATACGAGATTGTTAGCAAATCAGAAATGAAGCGCGACATGATTGAGCTGCAAGAATTAGGTGAGCGCATTGTCGCTTTGCCACGTAAAAAAGCGATGGAACTGCCTCTTTCTGAAATGATGAAAGCAGCGGTTCGTGAATCGGATCGTGTGGGTAAAAACGAAGCAATGCGTCGCCACATGCAATACATTGGCCGCCTTATTCGCAGCGAAGATATTGAAGCAATTCGTGAAGCGCTGGATTTATTAGATCCATCGACTGAAGCTTATGGCCGAGTAACGGGTCAGCAAGAGCAGTGGCGTACTCGTTTGGTGAAAGATCCTGACGCGTTCGTCGAGTTCATTGAGCAATTCCCTAGCGTGAATCGTCAGCACTTGCGTACGTTAATTCGTAATGCCGCGAAAGAGATGAGTACTGAACCGCCAAAGCCTGGTAGTAATTACAAAAACCTGTTTAAAGCGATTAAAGAACAGTACAACCACAAAGAAGATTAAGCCCTAGTGAGCCTATTGTGAATGCTCGGCTCGTATTTATAACGAGCGCTGATGGTTCGCAATAGGCATTATGCTACGAATGCGCTGCACTTCTGCTAAGTCGATTTCAGCACTGGCAATCCCCTGCCCTGTGGGCAACTGATCCAATACTTCTCCCCAAGGCGATATCACCATAGAGTGACCAAACGTCTGACGTTTTTCATCATGCTGACCCCATTGATTAGAGGCTAAGATATAGCATTGCTGCTCAATTGCCCGTGCTTGTAACAAAGCTTGCCAGTGAGCCTTTCCTGTTGTCGCTGTAAAGGCCGCTACGACTGAAATGATATCAGCACCTGCCTTACGTAAGCGATCATACAAGTAAGGGAACCGAAGGTCATAACAAACGGTTAAGCCTACATTGCCATACGGTGTGGGAAAGACTTTGATCTCGTCGCCTGATAAAAACATATCGGATTCTCGATAGCGCCCTTGAGCATCATCAATGTCGACATCAAACAAATGAATTTTGTCATAGAAACCTAGCTCTTCGCCTTGGTCACTATAAAAGTAACAGCGCGGATAGACCTTATTCTCTTCAGGCTCCAATACCGGAATAGTACCGCCAATCAAATACACACCATTGGTTTTTGCCCAGGCAGACATTTGGCTGCGCAAGCGCCCTTGGGCGGTCATTTCGTGCTCACCCAGTACCAAGTATTGCTGACTGTCGTAACACGCAAAGACTTCGGGTAACGCAACAATGTTCGCCCCTTGCTGTGCGGCTATCTGTATTTGTTCTGCAATCGCGGCTAGATTTTTTTCTATATCAGGACCGGTGGTGATTTGTACGGCCGCCAGCTTTGCAGGTTTTTTTTTCATATTAGTCATCATCCCCACCCAATCCAAATATATCTAAGAAGCGATCTTTAAAGCTGCGAGATTTTTTACCTTCTAAGGCATTATCAAATGCTCGATCGATTTTCATTTTCGGCGCTTCAATCGTCCCTGTAACGCTATAACTGGCACTGGTGAAGCGTTCTAATTCTTCACCAATTAATTTTTCTGTCACATAAATAGCTCCGGCTATTTGCGGAGCAAACCCTGCTAATACCGCGACTAAAGGCAGGCTGCTGGTAATTGGAAAGGTGACCACCAGCTTTTGATCAATTTCTTCGGTATTAAAATTTACGGTACCACTGGATTGAAACTTTGCCGATGGCCCATCTATCCATAACGGATCGATAAAGTTAGCAATGCCGTCAGCAAAAGAAAGACGAGTTTTTAACGTATCAAATACCACACCTGATTCATAAAGGTCTGAAAAATCGAGCTGCAAACGACGGCTTATGGTATTAAAGTTCAGCACACCAAACGCTTTCAGTGCGCCGGCATTATCACTCACCAATACGCCCTGTTTAATATTAATTTTTGCTAGGCCATTGAGCGTTCCGTAATTAAACGCTGCGGGTGAACCTTTCCATCTTAGATCTGCATCAAACTTTGATTGCTTGGCTTCAATGGCCGGGACTTTACGAAAAGCGCGCTGAACATCGCCTAGATTATCGGTTTGAATACGTAATAAGTTCAAATGAGTGTGGTGTTCTTGGTCGTGGTAATACCAATCAATATCGCCTTTAACCACGACGCTTTTGGTTAAAGAATCTTTGATATTGATGCGAGTAAATTCTTCTTGTTGGCGCATGGTCATATCCCAGCGTCCAAAGTTTTGTGTGCCCAAAAATACTTCTGCGACCTTCATATCTAAATTAGGAATCCAGTGAGGGTCAAAATTTTTCAGTGGGTCTGGCGCTCCTGCCGCACCAAACTTTATCTCTTCTGCTGTAACATTCTCACTCACAGGCATGTGGATATATTCTAGATCCATTTTAATTTCATTCGCGGCAAGATCATCTGGCAAGTTAATCGTGCCTTTCACCAGCTCACTGTCTAAAACAAAATCCCATTGATTCCATTTGTAATCCCCTGTTATATGACTGGCCCCCATCATTTGCTGCCAAGCATTAACCTCAGGTGCGGATAAGTCGATATGGGTTAAGACAGCGGCTTTCTTGCCTTTAGTATTTGCACCCTCTTTAGTCTCACTTGGTTCTGGTTTGATTAAATGCCAAAAATCCCACCATTCTTTTGCATCGAGTTCATACGGTATATTGCCGGTAATGCTTAACCCGCTATCACTGGGCAAATACGTTTTTGTTGTACCTAGGTAAACTTGTCCACGCTTTAAATCACCGTCTTCCATCGAAATAACGCCGTTGGCTAACTCGCCGTAACGAAAGCCAATGCGAAGATCTCTGACTTTTTTAATCGACATCGTAAAGGGCAGCGCCTTGTCATCTGTTTTTCCAAGCGGTGACGGTGCATCAATATGAATCCCTTTTAAGTCACTGGCGATATCCAGCTGCAAACCTCCGCGTTCAACAGGGCGAATGGTCATATCTAGGTCATATTTCAAATCGCCGCTGACAGGCTTTAGCATGAACAGAGGCAACCAGTCTTTAATCGCTTTTGTTTCGGCTTGGCCTTTAGCATTGATGCGAATATCAAATCCTGTTTCTTCTTTGGTCGAAGATATATCGGCGGTCGTCAGCCCAGAAAAACTTTCACCTTGTAAGCCAGATGCGGTTAAGCCTTTTTCGCTATCAAATTCAATTAGGCCTTTGATATGATCAAACGATAACCCTAAGTCTGTCATCTCTATATCGACATCCTCTAGCTGGCTATCTAATCGAATCAACAGTGCTTTTTGCTCTTCAGGTGCTGACTTTTGAGATAAGGGAATTTGAGCATAGAGCTCAGTTTCCATCGCGCCCTTTACTTTCCAGTGTTCAAATATGCTGCCCATCTGCTCTTGCAAAGGAGTTTGTGTGAAGTACTTGATGCCTTCTTGCGCATCCCCTGTTAGCTTTCCTCGTAGCGATAGCCAGCTAATATTGTTTTCATCACTGCGCACTTTAACGCGAGCACTATTTGCAAATAATTCTCCGCCTAGCGTGCTTCCCTTATTTATCCACACGTCAACATCCGGCACGTCGGCCAATAAGTTCGCTTTAATATCTGAGACTTTAGGCCAGCCGGGTAGATAGGTTATCTCTGCATTTGCAACTTCGCCATACAACTGAATGGTTTGGCTATTATCGATGGGCTCTGAAGAGATGGCGCTAGAATATAAAAAGCTGACTTGCTGCGCTTGGCCAGATTTTATATTTTCGTTTAACCAGCCAGAAATTCCAGCGACTGCTTTTTGAGGAACAAATACTTTCTGATCGACCAAGTCTAGATTTTGTATTCCTAATAATAGATTCAACTGTGGCTCGAATGATGAATCCTTCAGTGGCATGTAAAAAGAGAAGCCGCCTTTTAACATTGCCTGACGATAACCTGCTTGCAGCTTAGGCGAGACTAAACGTAAATATTCAGAATTGATTTGCCAAAATATATCGGTATTAAAATCGGATAAAAACCATTCTTTTTCATAAAGGTCGGGGAAGTGGAGTAGCGCATCATTACTCTGACCTTTCAGAATGCCTTTTGTCGCATTGAAGTTTAAACTCGCATTCACATTACCAACTGCGGGTATGCCCTTCCATCCAGTGATGCTCGCACCGACCAGATCCATACTGACACCCCATAACCAGTCTTTCTCGGGGATTAAGTTAACGCGAACCTGATCAACAATGCCTACCGGTTGTAGGTTGGTAATATATTGCATGTACTTTTCTGGAAAAATTTCAAAGCTTTGCATCCAGAAAGCGGTCTGCTCTAAATCAATATCGTCTAGCGCCAGCTGAATACCGCCAGAAATATTGGGTAGCCAGCTAATTCGACCATTGGGATTAGGTGGAACAATACTCGAAAGCCAATCGACTTCACTATCAAACCATAGGTGCCATTCATCATCACTGCGTCGGCCTGATAATGTTATGCGGCCGTCACGAAAACTGACGTCTTTAGAGTCTTCGCCCAGTGTTTTTAATAAAGAAAATTCTGGAATATCAAGGTAGCCATCTAGGCTGTCGATTCGACCATTCTCTACCTCTACCCAAAGTTTGGCTCCCGCGATCAGTTCTTCAAACTGCCAATCAGACTTAAACGGGGGAATCCACGGCTGCCACTCTTGTGTCGCTAACTTCAAATAGCCTCTGGCATTGTGCTCGGCAAAGTTCCAGAGATCACCTTCGACTTCAAACTTCATTTTTAAGCGGGCTGCACTTTTCCCTAATTTTACATCGCCTTCTAACCAATGCTGCAGCCCACGATTACGTAAACGCAGATCCAGCACTTTAATAATTTTTTCAGCTTGGTTATGCGCTTGAATCGAGACTTGCCAGTTGTATAAATGTATTTCGCCTTGCTGGCCGAGTAGTTCTAACCACAGCGGTTTATCTCCGGCCCAGAATTCTTGTGCGGTGCGACTGTTTTCTTTTGAGCCAAGTGATAACTGGCTGAAAGACCAATTGCCTTGTTCATCTTGAGCGAAGGGTAAATGCACGCCTGCTAAGTCGATTTGGTCAAATACGGGGACGCGATAAAATAAGCTCGCACTGACATCGAGCTTGGCTTCTAAACGTTGTATTTTTAGACCGTGTTCAATATCACCCAACTGAACATTGTTGACCTGTATGCGTGGAGAAAACCAAGCCCAATCACCCGACAGAGATTCAATATCGACGGCGATACCGAGCTGTTCAGATAGTGCTTGTTCAATATCGAGTTCTAAGGTTTCTACCAGTGGCACCAGTTGTCGGCCGATACTGGTATAGAGTGCCAATAATACAAGGCACACCACCCCCGTCAGCCATAGCTGAGTCCAAATACTCCGGATCCAGCGCGTCATAATGATCTGCGATGGTTAAGGCAAAACGATATCATACTGGTCCTGAGTATAATTCGGTTCAACCTGAAGTTTGATGGTTTTTCCCATAAAGGCTTCCAAATCGGCTAGGCTGCTTGAATCTTCATCCAATAAGCGATCGATAACAGCAGCTGAGGCCAATACAAGATAGCGACTTGCGCCGTAAGCACGCTCTTCTCGTAATATTTCACGAAAGATGTCATAGCAAATTGTTTCGGCTGTTTTTACGGTGCCGCGTCCACCACAACAAGCGCAGGCTTCTGTTAGCATTTGGCCTAAGCTTTCACGCGTGCGCTTGCGCGTCATTTCGACTAATCCAAGATCGGATACGCCGCTAATTTTAGTTTTAGCATGATCTTTTTCTAATACTTTTTCTAACATGCGATGCACTTGGCGCTGATGCTCAACATCGGCCATGTCGATAAAATCTAAGATGATAATACCGCCAAGATTCCGCAGTCGTAGTTGGCGACCAATGGCGGTTGCTGCTTCTAAGTTGGTTTTAAAAATGGTTTCTTCAAGATTGCGTCGACCAACAAATGCACCGGTATTGACGTCGATAGTGGTCATCGCCTCGGTTTGATCAATGACCAGATAACCACCAGACTTAAGCGGTACTTTGCGCTCTAGTGCACGCTGCATTTCATCTTCGACACCGTACAGGTCAAGAATAGGACGCGGCCCCGGATAATATTCTAGCTGTGGCAGTATTTCAGGCACAAACTGTTCAACAAATTTTTCAATGCGCTGGTACGTTTCTCTAGAGTCGATCAATACTTGGGTGATTTCTGGGCGAGAATAGTCACGCATTGTACGTAGAAACAACGGTAGCTCTTCATAAACGAGACTAGGCGCTTTGGCATTTTTTAAGCGTTCGCCAAGTGTTACCCATAAGCGTTTTAAGTATCGGGTATCGGCATTAATTTCTTCTTCGCCAGCCCCTTCTGCTGCCGTACGAAGAATAAAACCACCTTTTCCAGTGAGTCCTTCATTCTTAATACTGTCGGCGACAAGGGCGCGTAAACGATCTCGCTCTTCACTATCATCAATACGTTGCGATACACCCACGTGGTCGGTATCGGGCATATAAACTAAATAGCGAGATGGAATTGCTAGTTGATTGGTAAGGCGCGCGCCTTTGGTAGAGATTGGGTCTTTGGTAACCTGTACGATTAATTTCTGACCTTCGTGCAATAGGCTCATGATGGGGGTTTGTGAATCGCCACCAATGATATCGGACGCATGAATAAAACCCGCGCGTTCCAAGCCGATATCAACAAATGCTGCCTGCATGCCGGGTAGTACTCTGACTACTTTTCCTTTGTAAACATTGCCGACTAAGCCGCGTAGGTGCTCTCGTTCAATGAATACTTCCTGCAGTACGCCATTTTCCACCACGGTTACTCGGGTTTCAGTTGGCGTAACGTTTATTAATATCTCTGCTTTCATAATTGCCAAAATGCTATATTGAATTGGTTGAGTAACTGCGCGGTTTCGCACAGGGGCAAGCCAACAACGTTGCTATAACTGCCCGTAATAGATTCGACAAAAACCGCTCCAAGACCCTGAATACCGTAACTTCCGGCTTTATCTTGAGGCTCTCCGCTTTGCCAATAAGCTTCAATTTCAGCATCGGATATCTTCCGAAATTTCACCTTGGTTGTCACAACTTCTTGTAGGGCTCTATCCTGACTGTGGATCCCTATGGCGCTCATGACTAGATGTTCTCGCCCAGAGAGCTGCCTTAATATTTCTTTGGAGTGTTCGAGTGTTTCTGGCTTGGCTAATATATTACCTTCGCATACCACGGTGGTATCGGCTGCTAATACGATACGTGTGGCTTTTTCTGAGGTGGATAACAACTCAAAGCCCGCGGCTGATTTTTCTTTGGCTAGGCGTAAAACATAGTGTTCAGCGCTTTCTGCCTCGGCGACATCTTCGTTAATATCAATACTTAACTGGGTAAATTTGACACCAATTTGCTGTAATAGTTCTTTGCGTCTTGGCGAGGTCGAAGCGAGTACGAGTGACGAAGTCATTTCACTATCTCAACTTCTGATAAGTATTGGATAACAGCAAGTATAGCCAAGGCCAGACTAATGCACTGACTAATGCAGGCATCCATAGCGATAAAGGCTTGTGCATATTCCCGGTGGCGACCATCGCCCAGTATACGACCAGCTGATAGCAGCATAGCAGCAGAAAAACCACACCAGCCTGTTCGGCAACGTTAAAGATTTTTAAGCGCTGGTACATCAGTTGAAGTATGTATAACACAACAGCGAATCCGACTACCGAACTTCCTAGAGGCAGGCTTTGTTGAACATCAAGTAATAGACCAATGGGCCACACCCACCAAAAATTGATCAATGTAGGCGCTTGCAGTTGCCAGAAAATGAAAATCAGTAGCACCCATTCAGGTACAAACCAATCCATAAAATCCGCCAGTGGAAAATACTGCAGCGCAAAGCCCGCTCCCAGCGATATGATTAAAAATAGAAACACTCTTGTCGTCATCATTATTTTTGCTCCCATAATGTTTTTGGAGGCACGTGACTGACCCTTTCACTAAAGACCAATAGCATATGGCGGCTTCTATCGAGTTGAGCGCTTGGGGTTGCAGTTACAACCGCAAAGGCTTTACCTGGAAAATGTTCTATTTTTGCCACCTTGGCGACAGGGTAGCCTCTTGGATAACGACTGCCTAAGCCTGAGCTTACCAGTGAGTCTCCGACTTCGATATCAGCCGTATCCGGAACATAAATAAGATTCAACTCACTTAGCTGACCGGAGCCGACTGCAATAGCGCGTACACCGTTGCGATTAACCTGAACTGGAATGGCATGGTTAGAATCGGCGATTAATAATACTCGGCTGCTATGAGGCAATACGTCAATCACCTGCCCCATTAGCCCGCGGCTGTCTAAAACCGGCTGGCCAATAAAGACATTATCTTCACTGCCTTTGTTAATAACGATTTGCTGGGTGAATGGATCAGGATCGACTGAGACTAATTCCGCAACGACGACGGTTTCGCCAAGGCGATCCGCCGCACCCAATAGTTCACGCAATTCAATGTTTTCGGCTTCGAGGGAAATGAGTCGTTGTATTTTTTGACCCAGAATTAAATTACGCGCAGACAGCTCGGCATTATCAAGCTCGAGTTGCTGACGACTTTTTGCAGAATCACCAAACCAATCCACCAGCACTGAGGGGGCTGAAGCGACTAAATGTAAGGGGTAGAGAGCATAACCCAAGGCATGGCGAACCGGCGTAAAACGCTCGCTATTATTATCAAACCACATGAGAGCAAGAGACAAACAAAGAATGCCAACTAAGCGCGATGCATGTAATGGGGTTATTTCAACAGGGGATTTAATGACCAGATCCTTTTTCAATCCACGTATCGTTCAACTATACAAGGAAAGTGCTTACAGGATAAGGTTTAAAAGGCTAAAAGCGCGATAAAATCACGCCTATAGCCGTTTAAGCAGAATACAAAAATAACTTCTGTATTTATCGATCGGCCGCTAGCATTTCTAGCTGGATATCCGTTGCGCTCTCTAAGAACATACCGCCGCCACGAGCAACGCATGTTAGTGGGTCATCAGCGACCAAAACAGGCAAGCCTGTTTCTTCGCTTAACAACTTATCAAGATCACGCAATAACGCTCCACCGCCCGTTAATACTAGGCCGCGCTCTGCAATATCAGAGGCTAATTCTGGTGGTGCTTGCTCTAACGCCGCTTTAACAGACTGCACAATCGCCGCTAACGACTCTTGTAAAGCATCAAGAATTTCATTGGAATTCAAAGTAAAGCTACGAGGAATACCTTCGGCCAAATTACGACCACGAACATCAATCTCACGCACTTCTCCACCAGGGTAAGCCGTGCCGATTTCTTGTTTGATGCGCTCAGCGGTGGCTTCGCCTATCAAGCTGCCGTAGTTACGACGAACGTAAGCCACAATGTTCTCATCAAAACGGTCGCCGCCCACTTTCACAGACTCAGCATAAACAACGCCACTTAACGAAATAATCGCAACTTCTGTTGTACCACCACCGATATCAACAACCATTGAACCGCGTGCTTCATCAACCGGTAAACCTGCACCGATTGCAGCGGCCATTGGCTCATCAATTAAATAAACACGACGCGCGCCAGCACCTAATACCGAATCTCGGATGGCTTTACGCTCAACCAAGGTCGCCGCATGAGGTACACAAACCACAACACGAGGACTTGGCGCTAAAAAAGCTTCTTGGTGCACAGTTTTAATAAAAAACTGCAGCATCTTTTCCGTCACTTCAAAGTCGGCAATAACACCGTCTTTTAGCGGACGAATCGCTTGAATATTTCCAGGAGTTCGACCAAGCATTCTCTTTGCATCGGTACCGACTGCAGCAACACTTTTTTGATTTCCTTGAAGTCGAATAGCCACAACCGATGGCTCATTCAATACAATACCCTTTTCTTTTACATAAATCAGGGTATTGGCGGTGCCCAGGTCGATAGACAAATCGCTGGAAAACATACCTCTTATTTTTCTAAACATTCGCAAATTCTCAACTGAAAAAGTGTTCCCGAGCAAGATGACAAGGAACGTAACTACAAAATTGCTGTAACTCTAGCAATGGCGCAGGCTTTCGGCAAGCTTCTATATCATTAGTTGGGGATTAATTGCCAAGTTCGCTTACCTAGCGCCGTTATTCAGGCAATAAGCGCTAAAACCCTGCAACTAAATGTGGTAACTTATCGGCTTTAATTTTGCCATTTAATGTCGACACTTATTCAGTCAAAAAAGTCCGACAACAAAGCCTGCATAACAGTGGAGTAAACCCATGTCTCTGGACACAAATCAGGTTCTCGCAATCGCCGATCTTGCGCGCTTGCAGATAGACGAAAAAAGCATCACAGATTTTCAAACCAATTTATCCAACGTTCTGGATTTAGTTGATCAGCTACAAGCAGTTGATACCAACGGTGTAGAGCCAATGGCTCACCCGATGGATGCAGTACAACGCTTACGCGCTGACGTAGTGACTGAAGTAAATCAGCGTGAAAAATTCCAAAAGATTGCACCGAGCACCGCTGATGGTCATTACCTTGTACCAAAAGTTGTTGAATAACAGAGCTAAGAATTGAGGACACATTATGCATAACAAAACCTTGGCTCAAATCTCACAAGATTTACAAGCCGGCGAATACTCCAGTGTTGAAGTCACCCAACACTTTTTAGATCGCATCAAAAACTTAGATGGCCAGTACAACAGTTTTATTACTGTGACTGACGAGCTAGCACTGACCCAAGCCAAAGCGGCAGACGAATTGCGCGCGGCGGGTAATGCTAACGAATGGACCGGTGTGCCGATGGCGCACAAAGATATCTTCTGTACCGACGGTGTTCGCACCAGCTGTGGTTCTAAGATGTTGGATAAGTTCATCGCACCGTATGATTCCACGGTTGCTGACAACTTTAATAAAGTGGGCGCAGTATCACTAGGTAAAACCAACATGGACGAATTCGCCATGGGTTCTTCTAGCGAAAGTTCATTTTACGGTGCGGTTAAAAACCCGTGGAGCGAAGAGCATGTTCCAGGTGGTTCTTCCGGTGGTTCTGCCGCAGCAGTAGCCGCTCGCTTAGCACCCGGTATTACAGCAACGGATACTGGTGGTTCGATTCGTCAGCCAGCCTCTTTTTGTGGTGTAACGGGAATCAAACCTACCTACGGTCGTGTTTCTCGTTTTGGTATGATTTCTTACGCTTCAAGCCTAGATCAAGGCGGCCCGATTGCGCGTACTGCTGAAGATGCCGCAATGATGTTGAACGTGATGGCAGGCTTTGATAAAAAAGACTCCACCAGCATCGAACGTGACGTGCCTGATTACCGCGCTGATTTAAACAAATCAATGAAAGGCATGACCATCGGTTTGCCAAAAGAGTATTTCAGCAAAGATCTTGATCCTGTAATGGCACAAACTATTCAAGATGCGATCAAAGAATATGAAAAGATGGGCGCTACGCTAAAAGAAATTAGCTTACCGAATACCAATCTTTGTGTGCCTGCGTATTACGTGATTGCACCGTCTGAATGTTCTGCCAACCTTTCTCGTATGGATGGCGTACGTTTTGGTCACCGCTGTGAAGACCCTAAAGATATCGAAGACCTGTTCAAGCGTTCTCGTAGCGAAGGTTTTGGCGATGAAGTTCAGCGCCGCATCATGTTAGGTTCTTATGCTCTTTCGGCTGGTTTCTACGATGCGTATTACAAAAAAGCACAGCAAGTGCGTCGTTTAATTAAAAACGATTTTGTGGCTGCCTTTAACGATGTTGACGTCATCATGAGCCCTGTTGCTCCGAGCCCAGCGTTTAAGTTTGGCGAGAAGAGTAAAGATCCTGTGAGCATGTACTTAGAAGATATCTATACGTTATCGACTAACTTAGCAGGCTTGCCTGGCATGTCGATCCCAGCGGGTATGATCAACGATCTTCCTGTCGGCTTACAGCTTATCGGTAACTATTTTGATGAAAGCCGTTTATTAAACTGCGCACATCAATTTCAAAATGCCACTGACTGGCATACTAAAACTCCAACGGGCTTAAAATAAGAGGACTCTATCATGGAATGGGAAGTGGTAATTGGCCTTGAGATTCACGCTCAGTTGGCTACAAAATCAAAAATCTTCTCCGGTTCAAGTACTGAATACGGTGCAGATGCAAATACTCAAGCCAACATTTATGACTTGGGTTTACCGGGTGTTTTACCGGTATTTAACGAAGAAGCCTTACGCATGGCGGTTAAATTTGGCCTAGCGATTGATGCTGAAATTGGTATGAAATCAGTTTTTGACCGTAAGAACTATTTCTACCCTGACTCGCCAAAAGGCTATCAGATTACTCAGCTGCACGAACCAATCGTCGGCATGGGTCATATTGATATCGACTTGGGCGAAGGAAAGTCGCGCCGCATTAACGTAACGCGCGCACACCTTGAAGAAGATGCGGGTAAGTCCGTACACGAAGGTTTTGATGGCCAATCCGGCATCGATTTAAACCGTTGTGGTACGCCGTTAATCGAAATCGTTTCTGAGCCAGAATTACGCAGCTCAAAAGAAGCGTCTGCTTATTTCCGTAAGATGCAAAGCATCGTTATGTATTTAGGTATTTGTGATGGCGATTTATCACAAGGTTCTATGCGTTGTGACTGTAACGTTTCTTTGCGTCCAAAAGGCCAAGAAGAATTCGGTACCCGTACTGAAATTAAAAACGTCAACTCGTTTAAGAACGTTGAGCGTGCGATTGAAGTTGAGATCGAACGTCAGATGGACATTCTTGAAGACGGCGGCAGCATCAAGCAAGAAACGCGCTTGTTCGATGCTGATAAAAACGAAACGCGCAGCATGCGTTCGAAAGAAGTCGAAAACGATTACCGTTACTTCCCTGATCCAGACTTATTGCCTGTGATTATTGATGAAGAATACGTTGAAGCGATTCGTGCAACCTTACCAGAATTGCCAGAGCAGAAAAAAGCCCGCTTTGAAGCAGAGCATGGTTTGTCTGCATACAATGCAAGCGTATTGGCGGCTAACCGTGAAATGGCAGATTACTTTGAAGCGGCTGCAGGCATTTCGGGTGATTATAAGATGACAGCCAACTGGGTGATGGGCGATCTTTCTGCTGCATTGAATAAAAACGAAATCAGTATTAACGAAATTCCAGTGAGCGCAGAGCAACTTGGCGCAATCTTGAAAAACGTTAAAGGCAATGACATTTCTAACGATGGCGCGAAAGAAGTCTTTAATGCGATTTGGCAAGGCAAGGGTTCTGATGTTGATCAATTGATCGATCAATTAGGCCTTAAGCAAGTATCCGATACCTCGGCGATTGAAGCAGTGGTTGCGCAAGTGTTGGCTGACAACCCTAAGCTGGTTGAAGGTTACTTAAATACTCCTGAAGACAAGCGCGCAAAAGCGATTGGGCCATTTATTGGCGCAACGCGTAAAGCGGCTAAGGGTGTAAACCCACAAGTTGTGATGGAAGTATTGAAGCAGAAGCTGAACGAGTTGGGTTAATACCCGATTCGTCGAGCTCCTCTGGTAAAATTTGCAATAAAAAAGCCGCACTCTAAGAGATTAGAGTGCGGCTTTTTTTGGTCTCAATAAAATACGCAACGTATTAAGAGCTACTAAATATTTAGGTACTGACTTAGGTACTGACTTAAGCGGCTGGCATTATTTCCCAGCAGGCTGCCACGTCCCCACCTCAGCTTCTTTAGCGGTTGTTTCTGTCGTTGTTTTATTATCCGCAGCTTTTTTCTCAATAGACTGGTCGGCAACTTCTGTTTTTTTCTTCGATGGATCTTCTCCACCGCAACCACCACAGCAATGACTCATATTGATTCTCCTACGGGAAACTATTAATAAATTCTAGTCTCGCCATCATAGTGGCTCTCAACGATTTTAGTCTTGATGCACATCACGGTATTTTGCGGTTGAATTCAAAACATAATCCATGTCATTTTTTTGTATTTTAACCCAGCTAAAACCGCTGGGTGCGACAATTTGTCACTGCTTATTTAACCCACCGATTGTTACTCTGCACCTTATTGACTCTCATCAAAAAAATGACAGTGCAAACCTATATAGTAATTGTATAAATACCTCGAGGCACATTGATATGTTAAAACCTAATACCTTTATCAAAGCAACAGCAACCACACTAGCCGCTTGTATGTTAATGGCATGCGGAGGTGAAAGTTCAAATAACGATACTCAATACACTCTTAGCTTAGAATCAGAGAAAACCGGTGTTGTTGGAAAATCTACTTATACTATTAATGTCACTGATAAAGATGGACTAGCTGTTTATGGCGAGACTCCTATCATGAAGCCCATGATGGCAATGACTGCAGGCCACCAACATTCATCACCTCATACTGGCTGCACAGAAACAGATGATCAGGGCAACTCAGACTGCACGGTTTACTTTTTAATGGCTTCCGCCATGGGTGATGAAGTTATGGGCATTTGGTCTATAGATATTGAGTTAGAAAATGCGGAACCCCTTAGCTTTGTTCCTGCGGTAACTATGCCAATGGCTGAAACCGTTAAAGTGGATCTCAAAGAGAATGATGATACCGTTGGTGGTACTGCTCGTCGTTATACAATTTTTAATAGCAGTGCCGCCAGTAATGCTGAAGGTGAACGAAGCATTGAACTTTTCATTTCAAGCAAAGAAAGCATGATGAGTTTTCCTGCACTGCAAACAAATTCAACCTTAAGCGCTGGCACTGAAGATGAGCTAAATGTAGATAGCGTAGATGTATTGGTAAGTACTGATAACGATGCCGAAATATGGACAACAGCTACAACAAACGGTGCTGGAGTTTGGACAGCCGACATTGAAAATTACTCTAATGCTTTTTACGTTAAATTAAGTGTAAACGGTACTGCCAAGAAAAGTGGCGAGTTTGACTATGCTACGTTCAAGAAAACAGAAAACATGATGATGAAAGATATGGCTGATAAATAAATGAATACATCCCGATCTTCTTCTAAAACAGTACAGTCATGCAAGGTAATAGTTTCCTCGATACTGTTGCTGAGCTCTTCAATAACGTTAGCAGCTTCTTGCTGTGGTGGTGGCAGTGCGGGATCTTTAATTATTCCCAAGTTTGGTAAGAAGATTGTGGATGTAACCTTTGATATGGAACACTACCAAGGTAAGTGGAACTCCAATCGAAAATACATTGCCGACCCTAAAGCCGACGATTTAAATCAATACCGTTTAAATTTAGGCTACGGGCAACGCTTATCGAGTAACTGGCAAGCCGCTATCGTCATTCCATACGTATGGAATGATAATCAATTTTCGGGTGAAACAACTAAATCTAATGGGCTTGGTGATACGAGTGCTAGTTTTTGGTATGAAGCGTTTGATCGCGTCACTTGTGTCTACCAGGTAAACAGCCTCGCTGACCTTAAGCCTGCCATGTATTTTGGTGGCAGCCTGACAATCCCAACGGGGAAATCAGCTTTTGGTGATCATGTTAGTGATGATTATGAAATAACAGGACGTGGACTGTATCGCTTTGATGCAAACTTTGTCATTGAAAAGACGGTCTACCCACTCACCGTTACGTTGACGGGTTCGTATGGAAAATATTTTGCTCGTCCCGTTAATCAAGAATACGGGAATCCTGTTGAGCCTTATACAAAACGCTTAGGTGATCGTAAATCATTATCTGCCTCTCTAGGTTATACGGTCTTTTTAGAAGACCTCGATACGGTCACGTTTACAACCGCACTGTCTCAACTTAATGAAGCAGAAGGCAAGGCTGCCAATACAAAAAATCCTGCCATCGAAAAGCAATCAGCGGCTTTTACTGCTGCTTATGCGAGTCCTGACCTTAGGTATGTTTATAAAGCAACGTGGAGTCACGCATTTGCGGCAAACGACCGCGGCATGAATTTTCCTGTAACCGATATTTTTACTCTAGGTCTTAGCTATGCCTTTAATTAAACAATTCGCACTTATTTGTATCACTTTATTTCTTAGCGCGTGTGTTGAAGACCTTGCCCCTGAAAATAAAGATTTACGTAAAGATTCCAGTTTCGAAATTCAAATCAGTGAAAACTTTAGTATTTCAACAACTGATGGCGACACACTTAACCTAGATGATGAGCTGGCTTCTTATGATGCGGTCGTTCTGTATTTTACTATGTGGTGCTCAACCTGCAGTGCCCACATGGATGAAATAGATGCAAAGCAGGATGACTATCCGAACGTAAAATTCTTAATGGTGGATTTTGTCTCAGGTAGTATATCTCAGTCGAAAAATTCGCAAAGAGATAATGCTTACAACCATATGACGACTCTGGTCGATAATAACGATCTACTTCAAGATAGGTATAAAGGAAAGATGGCATCGACTATTATCATCAATAGCCAACATGAAATTTTATTCAACGAAGTCTATAAATCTCTTCTTTATGAAAAACTTGATGCGCTTTAATACTGGAATCACTATGAATACGCTAGCCTCTCTAAGCTGTGCACTCCTCCTTAGCATGATCGGGCATTCTGCTATCGCGAGTATGGAATATGATAAATTTCCTCAAGAGCCTCCGATATACGCTCCTGATTTTTCTTTACCGGGCGTGACAGAGAAAGAAATTAAACTGTCGGACTACAGAGGAAAGATCATTCTGTTGAATTTCTGGGCAACTTTTTGTGTGCCCTGCCGCTTAGAAATGCCTTCCCTGCAGGCGCTCTCAGAAAAGTATCATAATGATAATGTCGAAATTATTGCAATCTCTGTAGATCATGGTCGTGAGAAATCAGTTCGTAAGTGGATTGCGAAGAATAATTTAGATTTCCCAATTGCCTTACATGGCCAAACTGCGGGTGATGTGTATGAGGTATCAGCGTTACCCGTTACTTTTATTATTGGGAAGCAAGGGCAGCTTATTGGTCGCATCTTAGGCGAGCGCGAATGGAACAATGCAGAGACAACCCAGCTCATTGAATCGTTATTGGCCGCCAACCCTGATTAAGCCTTAATTAACAGACCATTAACGTTCGACTAATTCCCACTGCGCTTCATCGGACTGGCAAGTTCAATGACAAAGCTCTTAGTAATATCTATACTAGGGACAGTTTTTACTATTAGTCACATTGTTATGGGAGTTCATTAATATGCGTCTTTTTCTATTGTGCTTAGTTTTCGTCAGTCAGTTCAGTCATGCTAATTTTGACTGGAGCGATTTCACCACCCTCCTCAAGCAAAATATCGTCAGTGCCGAAAAATCAGGCATCCAAACCCATCTGATCAACTATGATGCCATTGGCCAAGATCCTAAATTTACGTCTTTAATAGAACGCATTGCCGCTTTTGACCCTGCTAGCCTTAAGAACAAAGAAAAATTAGCCTTCTATATTAATACCTATAATATCTTTGCTATTAAACTCGTCATCGACCACAAACCTAAACACAGTATTCGAGATATCGGCACCTGGTTTAGCCCCGTTTGGCAAAAACCCGCGGCAATGTTGAACGGCAAAGTAATTAGTCTGGATACGATAGAACATAAGATCTTACGTAAGCTGAAAGAGCCTAGAATTCACTTCGCTATCGTGTGTGCCTCTCTGAGCTGCCCTGACCTTCGCGACGAAGCATATTCTGCTCAGCAATTAGAGCAACAGTTAGATGAGCAGACCCGAAGCTTTCTAGCTAATACAAGTAAAGGCGTGAGCATTAAAGGTGAGACAATTTTTATCTCTAAAATTTTTGATTGGTTTACCAAAGACTTTGCCAAAGATAAGAAGGCAACCAGCGTACTGAAGTTCATTGCTCAATATAATATGGAAGCAGGCCGATTTAATGAATATGAAACTCTAAACTATGACTGGGAATTAAACCGACAGTAGAGCTATAAGCTTATTCTAGCCTGGTTAAAAGCTACTATGTATAGCCTGATGGTTTTATAACAGACAAAAAAATACCCCAAAAGACGCGAGTCTAATGGGGTATTTTTTTGCAAACAATATGCGCTACTTAACCACTTTCAAAGAAGGTCGTGATTTAGCAGGTTTCTCTTCAGGCTTGGGCTTAGTTGGCGCAGGTGGCTTATTAGGATCCGGCGCTCCCGCTTCATTACCAAAAACCATACCCTGACCATTCTCTTTGGCATAGATCGCTAAGATAGCAACCATAGGCACATAAAGATCAATCGGTACGCCGCCAAAGCGCGCATTGAATGATAAACCATCATCATCAATCAACAGTGATTTAACCGCAGAGGTACTGATATTCAGTACGATCTGGCCATTATCAACATACTCTTCAGGAACTTGAACTCCAGGCATACCAGCGTCGACCAACACATAAGGTGTGCAGTCATTTTCTAATATCCATTCGTTCAGCGCCCGCATTAAATAGGGGCGGCTTGGCGTCATTGTCTGCATATCAATTAACCGCGCATTTCTTGCTCAGCTTCTGACAAGCTAGCTTGAAAAGATTCACGATCGAACAAACGTTCCATGTAATGGAATAAAGGCTCAACAGCTTTACCGCTAAGTTCAATTCCCATTGCAGGCAAACGCCATAAAATCGGTGCCATACAGCAATCTACAATAGTGAACTCATCACTCATGAAGTAAGGCATATCTTTGAAGATAGGCGCAATAGTCATCATGCCTTCACGCAGTTCTTTACGTGCCTTCTCTTTATCTTTATCTTTTGCAGTCGCAGAGAAAATTGTATCAACTAGAACACACCAGTCTTTCTCAATGCGGTGAATCAATAAACGACTTTCCGCACGCGCTACTGGGTAAACAGGCAATAATGGCGGATGCGGGAAACGCTCATCCAAGTATTCCATCATTACATTTGGCTCGTACAATACCAACTCACGATCAACTAATGTTGGTAGTGAATTATACGGATTCAAGGTAGCCAAATCTTCTGGCTTATTATCAGCGTCTACATCGTGAACTTCTACAGTTACACCTTTTTCGGCTAATACAATGCGTACACGATGGCTGTAATGATCAGTACCATCTGAATAAAACGTCATAGAAGAACGCTTAGCAACAACACCCATATAATTCCCCAGCTAAATAAATTTTAACTATTCAAAAACAAATACAGCCCGGACACGTTTCCGCGCCGAGCAGTACAGGTAACTCAACTAATTCTCAGGCGAATTAGTGAATGTCTTTCCAGTATTCTTTGTTTAACAAGTAAACAGGAACTAGGAAGATAACCAAGAACAACAATACCCACCAACCAAGACGTTCACGCTCTAAGGCGATCGGTTCTGACATGTAGACTAAGAAGTTCACCAAATCATACACTAAATTGTCGTATTCTTTTGGACTTAATTGACCTTCTTCCGCTAGGTATAAAACTTCTTTAGGCTCTGCTAGTTCACAGCTATCAGCCATGATTTCAGTACCGGTTAAAGAGTCATAGCCTATTGATACAGGTGCGCAGCCTTTCTTCTGCATTCCTTGCAATCCAGCAAGAACGTGAGGCATACCCACATCTTTAAACGCTGCATTGTTTACGCCATAAGGACGACTAGTATCTTCGTAGAAAGAACGTAGGTAAGTGTACAACCAATCGCCGTCACCACCACGCACACGGGTAACCAAAGTAAGATCTGGAGGTGTAGCACCAAACCATTTCTTAGAATCTTCAGTACGCATAGCAATCGACATTAGATCGCCAAAACGCTTACCCGCGAAGTTTAAGTTTTCTTGCATCAACTCTTCAGGGATATCTAAGTCTTTAGCAATACGGTTAAAACGACCGTGTTCTAATGAGTGACAACCCATGCAGTAGTTCATGAAAGTTTGAGCGCCACGCTGCAAAGAAGCAGTATCACTCAAATCTGTTTTATGTTCGTCTAGGTGAATACCACCACCGGCTGCAAATGAAAGCGAAGAAGCCATCAAAGCAAATAGAGCTATTACTTTTTTCATTCTAGTGGCCTCCAGTTACACGTTCAGGAACAGGTTTGGTTTTTTCCATACGAGTATAGAAAGGCATCAATAGGAAATAACCGAAGTAGAATGCAGTTAACCAGCGAGCCAAAGTCGTATTATTAATCATACCTAGAAAGTAGCCATCGGATGGCTGAGTACCTAACCAAGTCAAGATTGCGAACGCTACACCAAATACAGGAATCAACGTTTTACTAATCAAGCCTTTGTAACGAATACTCTTAACTGGGCTCTTATCCAACCAAGGTAGGACGAACAAGATCGCAATTGCTGCACCCATCGCAATAACACCTAATAACTTATCAGGAATCGCACGCAAGATCGTATAGAACGCACCGAAGTACCATACCGGAGCAATGTGCTCTGGAGTCTTCAGACCGTTAGCAGGCTCGAAGTTCGCGTATTCCAACATGAAACCGCCACCCATTGGGAAGAAGAACATGACAGAACAGAAAACCATCAAGAACACTACGATACCAACCATGTCGTGTACTGTGTAGAAAGGATGGAAAGGAACACCGTCTAGAGGTACACCGTTTTCATCTTTGTGCTTTTTAATATCAACGCCGTCAGGGTTGTTAGAACCCACTTCGTGCAGTGCCAATAAGTGCAGTACAACCAAAGCAACAATTACTAATGGAACAGCAATAACGTGCAATGCAAAGAAACGGTTTAGCGTAGCGCCTGAAATCAGGAAGTCACCACGGATCCACGTTGTTAGGTCATCACCAATAACTGGAATAGCACCAAACAAAGAGATAATTACCTGAGCACCCCAATAAGACATTTGACCCCATGGAAGTACATATCCCATGAAAGCTTCAGCCATAAGTGCTAAATAGATACCCATACCAAACAGCCAGATAAGCTCACGTGGCTTTTGGTAAGACCCGTACAAAACTGCGCGGAACATATGTAGGTAAATGGCAATAAAGAAGAACGTTGCGCCCGTAGAGTGTAAATAACGCAGCAACCAACCCCATTCAACATCACGCATGATGTATTCAACGGATGCAAACGCAGCATCAGCACTTGGAGTGAAGTTCATCGTTAACCAAATACCCGTTAGGATCTGGTTAACCAGCATTAACATCGACAATACGCCGAAGAAATACCAGAAGTTAAAGTTTTTCGGCGCATAGTACTTAGACATATGCTTTTCGTACGTCACGGTTACTGGTAGACGATCGTCAATCCAGCCCATGATTGGATTTTTCTGATTACTCATTACGCAGTCTCCTCATCGATACCGATAACTAGAATGTCACCATCAAGTGAATAAGGAGGAACCAATAAGTTATCACCTGCTGGAGAACCGTTAAATACACGACCAGACATATCAAAACGAGATCCGTGACAAGGGCAGAAGAAACCACCTTTCCAGTCAGCATCAAAAGGTTCTGGTTTAACTTCAGCATAAAACTTAGGAGCACAACCAAGGTGAGTACAAACACCAAGAAGAACTAATAGTTCAGGTTCACGAGAGCGTTGTAAGTTATCAGCATAAGCAGGCTGTTGAGCCTTATTACCATTTGCTGGATCTTTCAAACGATCGCTTAAGCCTTCAAGCATGCCTAGTACTTCTTGAGTACGGCGCACGATGAATACTGGTTTACCGCGCCATTCGGCGGTCAGCATAGCACCAGGCTCTAATTTACTAATGTCTACTTTAGCAGGTGCACCAGCAGCTTTTGCTTTCTCGCTAGGATTCCATGAAGCAAGGAATGGAACAGCAACAAAGCCGGCGCCTACAGCACCAACAGCAGCGGTCGAACCCAGGAGTAGCAGACGTCGACTGTTATTCACGCCGTCTTGACTCATCACCTATTCTCCCATCATTATAATTTTTGGCTTAACGCAGTATAGCTTGTATTAATATACAAGCCCGCGTCAGCATCAGCTAGATATACTAAGCGGCGCACATAGTAATGAAAATGCGCTCCGCTGACAACTAAAAACCCCATTGATACGGGGGCTTTAGGTAAAAAAAAACGCCCAATGCATAATACATTGAGCGTTTCTTGATGTAGCGCAAGTTTGATCTTAACGCTTGCTGAACTGTGGCTTCTTACGTGCTTTACGTAGGCCAACTTTCTTACGTTCAACTTCACGAGCATCACGAGTAACATAACCCGCTGCACGAAGAGCAGGACGAAGTGTTTCGTCATACTGCATCAATGCACGTGTAATACCGTGGCGAATCGCGCCAGCTTGACCACTACCGCCGCCGCCTTTAACGTTAACGATAACGTCAAATTTTTCTAGGCTTTCAGTCAGTTCTAAAGGCTGACGTACGACCATACGTGCAGTCTCACGACCGAAATAAGCTTCGATAGCTTTTTTGTTTATCTGGATAGTGCCTGTACCTGGACGCAAAAATACGCGTGCAGTTGAGGTCTTACGACGGCCAGTACCGTAATATTGAGTAGCTGCCATATCTTATCCGTTAATCTCTAAAGTTTGTGGCTGTTGAGCTGCATGTGGATGCTCAGAACCAGCATACACTTTAAGCTTACGATACATATCACGACCTAAAGGATTCTTTGGAAGCATTCCTTTAACAGCCTGTTCGATAACCATTTCTGGCTTATGATCGATTAGCTTGTCGAAAGAGATAGAACGCAAACCACCTGGGTAACCAGTGTGACGGTAATACATTTTATCAGTCGTTTTTTTGCCGGTAACACGAATCTTTTCCGCGTTGATAACAACGATATAATCGCCAGTATCTACGTGAGGAGTATATTCTGGCTTATGCTTGCCCTTTAGACGAAGAGCAATCTCAGTTGCCAGACGCCCCAGAGTCTTTTCGGCTGCGTCAACTATAAACCACTCGCGTTGTACGCTTTCTGGTTTTGCACTATAAGTTTTCATTAATTTCTCGCCTTTCTAGGGCTTTGCAATCTTAAAAAAGAGGCGGAATTCTACATAAGTAGAAGCCACCACGCAAGCCCAATTTACGAAGTTACAAATTCACAATGCCTTTATAAAGCTCAGGGGGACGGGGCGAGCTAAAATTAAAGCATTGTATTAATATTTTTCAGGCTGATGAAAATTCATCAAACCCCAAATTAAAGTCAGGAGGGCTGCCATAATGTCTAACAAGATGGCCAACGCCATAGCACTAGAGCTTTCTTCCTGATTACTGCAGTCCAATACTTGGTCTACATAGAAGCTAAGAGTATAACCTAAGAGGCCAATCTATATGGCTGCTGCTAGGAAATAGCCTTTTGCATCATCGAGTGTCAGCTAGCGGGGGATTAACTCGCTACTGGAAAATTCGGTACGTACCATAACAGATTAACGCCGTCATGGGTATTGAAATTACGAAATAAGCGATCATTATTTATTCACTATCACTCATATTGGCCGAAACAAGAGCCACTAGCCAGTGGCTCAAGTCATGCCACAAGACTAGCCCGCAATGGCAGTCGCGCGAATTGAGCGACATACAGGCTGCCTATTTGTTTACTGAAATTCTACTTAGTGCTCACGAGTCGCGCTAAATTCGACTTCAGGGAATCTATCTTGAGTTAAGCTCAAATTTACTCGCGTTGGCGCAATATAGGTTAAGTGACCACCACCATCCAACGCTAAGTTATCAGCTGATTTACGCTTAAATTCGGTAAAAATCTTATCATCGTCACAATAAACCCAACGTGCTGTACTCACACTAATAGGCTCATAGATACACTCAACTTTGTATTCATCACGCAGGCGCTGCTGAACAACATCAAACTGCAGCACACCCACCGCTCCTAGAATAAGGTCGTTATTATTTAGAGGCATAAATAACTGAGTCGCGCCTTCTTCTGACAACTGCTGCAAGCCTTTTTGCAGCTGCTTCATTTTAAGTGGATCTTTTAGACGCACCCGCTTAAATAATTCTGGGGCAAAGTGTGGAATACCCGTGAAGCGCATTTCTTCACCCTGAGTAAAGGTATCACCAATCTGAATGGTTCCGTGATTGTGCAAACCAATGATCTCGCCCGAAATAGCTTCTTCAACATTGGTACGATCACCTGCTAAGAAGGTCACTGCATCGGCGACTTTAATATCTTTACCTAAGCGCGAATGTCTCATTTTCATGCCACGGCTATAGGTACCCGAACAAATACGCATAAACGCAATACGGTCTCTGTGCTTAGGGTCCATATTGGCTTGAATTTTAAAAATAAAGCCGCTGAATTTTTCTTCCGTTGGCAATACTGTGCGATCGCCCGCTTCACGTGCAATCGGAGCTGGCGCCCAATCAACAAAGTAGTTCAACATTTCACGAATACCAAAGTTCGCGAGTGCCGTACCAAAGAATACCGGCGTCATCTCACCCGCTAGATATTCTTCTAAGTTAAACTCATAGCTTCCGCCACGAACCAGCTCGACTTCATCAATTAATTCGTCAACTAAGTCCGCACCTAACTCAGCACGTGCTTCATCAGTATCTAGACCCTGAATCTGTACGTCATCAGGGACAACACTCGCCTGACCAGGTGAGTATAAGTGTACGGTATCGGTATATAGGTTGTAGACGCCACGAAATGCCTTACCCATGCCGATAGGCCAGGTAATAGGAGCACACTTGATATTCAGAACCGATTCAACTTCATCTAATACATCAATCTGATCACGTACTTCGCGATCCATTTTGTTAATAAAGGTGAAAATTGGGGTGTCACGCAAACGACAAACATCCATCAGTTTAATCGTACGATCTTCTACACCCTTCGCGCCATCGATTACCATTAATACGGAATCAACAGCGGTTAGAGTTCGATAAGTATCTTCCGAGAAGTCTTCGTGCCCCGGGGTATCGAGTAGATTAACCATTCGGTCTTTGTAGGGAAATTGCATAACGGAGGTTGTGATCGAAATACCTCGATCCTGCTCCATCTTCATCCAATCGGATGTCGCCATGCGGCCAGTCTTTTTACCCTTCACCGTGCCCGCTAATTGAATAGCATTACCTAATAATAAAAGTTTCTCGGTGATGGTGGTTTTACCCGCATCAGGGTGGGAAATAATGCCGAATGTGCGACGTTTTCCAACTTCTTCTGCAAACTGACTCATTTTGCGTTTAGCCTATGATTTGGATCAAAATCGGCATTATACAGAATACTGGCCGACACCGCATTTTTATGAGCAAACAATCGACAGTCTTTTGTTATCTTTAAGTAATTTATAATATCAGAAAGCAGCACCCGCACTTCGCGGCCACCCAAATAGCTTGCTTTGCATTCATGACGTCCACTAACAACCTCTCATGACATGGATCAAACTCACCAATATGCAGAGCAGCAGCATCACCGTATAATAGAAGGAACACCTTTGAGATTGATGTAATTTATGCAGAATACAGCGCTTCACACACCCAATAGTAATCTCACGTTCGTGATTACTCGTCTGACTTACCTGCGCTTCGCTATAACCACTTTATTACTCATACTGCTAATCTATCTTAGTCTGAACCATACCCAAGTTGATCTCATCGCATGGATCGCAATAAGCTGTTACGCCCCCCTGTTAGCAGTGGGGATTTACCATAGCCAACGAGGGATACAACCTATTCATCTGGTGATTCATTTACTATTTGAATGCCAGATATTAACCCTATTTTTATTTTTCACTGGCGGAGCTAGTAATCCTCTAATTTCCTACTTCCTGATATTGATCGTCTTTGCAGCTTACAATTTAAACCGCTTATGGGTCTGGCTTATTGCGATAACCTGCATCTTGGATTACAGCATTTTGACGCAATTCTACCAGCCGCTTCAGTTGAGCATTTCCAGCCACCACTTAGCCAGCCAAACAGGGCAGCAAAGTTTCTTAGACTGGCATCTCGCAGGCATGTGGATAACCTTTTTAGTCAGTGCTATCACTCTGAGCTTACTCATCCCTGCGCTCATGCAAGCAACCACCAAAAAACGCCAACAGTTAACAGAGCTTAGAGAGAAGCAACTTAAAAATGAGCAATTAATTGGCATCGCCACACTCGCTGCTGGCACGGCACACGAAATGGGGACGCCGCTGATGACAATGGAAATGATTTTAAATGATGCCATTGAACATAAGCTCCCACTGAATGAAAATGATACCGAACTACTACATCAGCAAGTCATGATATGTCGCCAGTCACTTCAGCGATTAGCGCTTGCGGGCCGAAATATACATAACGAACCTGAGAACATTAATGCTAATAACTGGCTAGCGTCACTATTGCACCGCTGGCGCTTAAGTCAGCCGAATGCGCTTTGGCTAAACGCAGGGCTTGAACATCAGGCCTACCTCCGTAAGTCACCGCTATTAGACCAGGCCATCCTTAACTTGTTAGATAATGCGACTCAGGCTGGAAATGAGACGATTGAAATATCAAGCGAAGTGATCGATGAGTTATGGACACTGACAATACACCAGCCCGATACTCAGGCGTCACAGCATTTGCAACAGCACCATTTATTTTCTAGTAATAAAAAGCATGGCATTGGTCTAGGCCTTTATCTCAGCAATGCAAGTATTGAGCAATTTGATGGCCAGGTTCATCTAATAGCCAATAGAGATGGCTCAACTAGCTGTATAATCCAACTTCCTTTCGCGAGTAACGGCTAATGAATACAGTAACGTCTTACAAGAAAATTCTTATCATTGATGATGAGGAGCGCTTTGCACAAGTTCTGGGGCGAAGCTTGGAACGTCTTGGCCATTCAGCTAGCTACGCTACAAATCCGGAAGACGCCATACAACAATTATCCACCGGAACATATGACTGGATTAGTTTAGATCTGCGCTTAGGCCAAGATTCTGGTCTAGCGCTGCTGCCTAGGCTTAGAGAACTCAGCCATCAATCTAAAATTGTCGTACTCACCGGTTTTGCCAGCATATCTACAGCCGTTGAAGCGATTAAGCAGGGAGCGTTTAACTATCTTCATAAGCCCGCTACAGTGAAAGAGCTATTAACAGCATTTGAAGATGCCAATGAAGAAATGTCGGTAGAAATAGCAGAAGAGCCAATGTCAGTAGAAAGACTTGAATGGGAGCATATACAAAGAGTTTTATTAGAAAACGAGGGCAACATATCCTCAACAGCACGCGCATTAGGCATGCACCGCAGAACCTTACAAAGAAAGCTGCAGAAGCATCCTATTCGGCCTTAATCAGTGTTTGTTTTCCATAATTGGAAGTACCGATAAAAGAATTAGAGGTAACACGCCAATAAAATTGCATCTTCACTACCTTGCTTACTCGGATAATAATTACGACGAACACCCACTTCATTAAAGCCAAACTGATGGTACATAGTAAAAGCTGGTCGATTCGATTCTCGAACCTCTAAAAAAACCTCAACGCAATTTTTACTGCCAGCATAAGCAAGAATATCTTCCATTAATTGATAACCAATGCGCTGTCTTTGAGCCTTTGGTGATACTGCAATATTAATGACGCTAGCTTCATCTGCTACCGTACTCAATATTGCATGGCCCAATATTTCTGCGGGCTGACTACCCTCAGCAGGCGCTTCAAAAACGATGCAATAATATCGCTTTTGATTATTCGCCATAATGGATGCCGAGCACGGAAAATCATACGCTAAACGCTCATTGATCATTACCGCATCAAGATCGCTTTTTTGCATTAATCGAATGGACATAAATTAGGATATAGATTTCTTAGAAAGTGTTTGAAGTGCATGCCAAAGGCTTTTCTTACCTGCCACACTGTAGAGTTCATTTCGATCATTCACTGAAAACAAGGCTTTCGAGGCAACTTTCTCTAGCCACAACTGGCTTGAAGAATCCATCGCAACCCAGCCACGAGCGCCTTGGCTACTCATAAATTCCCACTGAGCGGTTAATGCTCTTAAGGCAACCGGCATGGTCTGGTCTTCATCGCTACCATCGATGTAAGGCCACTTAAACTGCGAATAACTGGCCTGAGGCGCAGCGCTTCCTAGCAATGAATAACTCACAGCCGTTTGAAAACCATGATCTTGAGGTGCAAACGCTTGGCCCGAAACCCACAAAATACCACAAGGCCATAACGCGAAGTGTAATTCAAAGTTTGGAACCGTCAGGCCTGAAGTCGGTGTATCAACACCATGATCACTAATGCTTTCAGTACTGCTAATAGAATGTTGCGATTCATTTGTATTATTAGAAACACTTACTCTGGACTCAGGTTGCTCACGCTCAGTATTCTGAGTAGAGGCGAGTTCGGAAACAACAGGCTTGTCTGAAGCAGTATTCGTCAACCCCATTCCAGCCAACAGGTCGGCAGCATGCCCAGCTTTAACTGGAACACTTCCGCTAGCTTCCAAAGAAGCATTGGCAACTTCAGAGCCTGCCAACCAGTTCGATTCAGCAGCATTATCCAAGGCGTGTCGAGGCATCCATAACTGGATACCCATTGCCTTTAAATATTCAATACGCTGCTGTTCTAACATAGCTTCATCATTTTTACAAAATAAGCGATTAGCTTACACACCTTCTGTTTGCGGATGCTGACGAGCTTTATCATCCATCAACATGTTTAAGGCACAGATATAAGCTTTCGCCGAGGCAATAACAATATCCGTATCGGCACCACTACCATTAACAATGCGACCACCCTTCTCTAAACGTACAGTTACCTCTCCCTGGGAATCGGTACCTTCAGTAATCGCGTTAACGGTGTATAACTGTAGAGTTGCTTTTGAATTAATAATTTCTTCAATCGCTTTAAACGCCGCATCAACAGGGCCGCTGCCATCTGCTTTAGCTTTTTTCTCTGCACCGTCCATATTCAAAACAACTTCAGACGTAGGGGTTTCACCCGTCTGACTGTTGGCACATAAAGAGACTAATTTAAAACGCTCAACGGCTGTTTTTGCAATACTCTCGGAAACCAATGCCTGCAAATCTTCGTCAAAGATTTCATGCTTCTTGTCTGCTAGCTCTTTGAAACGAGCAAAGGCATTATTCAAAGCTTCATCGGTAGCAAATTTCACATCAAGCTCTTCCAAACGACTACGGAATGCAGCACGACCCGAGTGCTTACCCATAATCATCTTATTTGCGCCCCAGCCAACATCTTCTGCCTTCATGATTTCATAGGTTTCACGATGCTTTAAAACACCATCTTGGTGAATGCCTGATTCATGTGCAAATGCATTAGCACCTACAATGGCCTTGTTAGGCTGAACAGGAAACCCTGTAATAGAAGAAACCAAACGCGAAGTCGGAACAATCTGAGTCGCATCAATTCCGGTACTGATATTGAAGAAATCTTGACGAGTACGAGTCGCCATTACCAACTCTTCTAACGATGCATTACCCGCACGCTCACCCAAGCCGTTAATTGTACATTCAACCTGACGCGCACCATTCGTAACAGCGGCTAAGGAGTTAGCAACGGCTAAACCTAGATCGTTATGGCAATGCACAGAGAAGATAGCTTTATCGGCATTTGGTATACGCTCAATTAACGTCTTAATCGTTGCGCCAAATTCTGATGGGATAGCATAACCAACCGTATCTGGAATGTTAATTGTGCGAGCACCTGCGTTGATCGCAGCTTCGATAATTCGACATAAAAAATCGATTTCGGAACGACCAGCATCCTCACAAGAAAACTCAACATCTTCTACAAAATTACGGGCTTTTTTAACCGCATAAACAGCACGCTCGATAACCTGATCGGGCTCCATGCGAAGCTTATGCTGCATATGAATAGGAGAAGTAGCAATAAAGGTATGAATACGAGCACGCTCTGCCTTCTTAAGAGCTTCTGCCGCATGTTCAATATCGCGATCAACAGCACGAGCTAAACTACAAATAGTGCTGAACTTAACGTTCTCAGCAACCGCCTGAATCGACTCAAAGTCACCAGGGCTCGCTGCTGCAAAACCCGCTTCGATAACATCTACCTTCATCTTTTCGAGGGCTTTACCGATACGAATTTTTTCATTTTTTGTCATAGAAGCGCCAGGGCTTTGCTCGCCATCACGCATAGTCGTATCAAATATGATTAAGTTATCTTGGCTCATTTAAGGCTCCACTATTTCAAGCTGCACACCCTGAGGAATCCGCTCAGAGCTGGGAATAATTATTACGTTAATTATGACATAGCTCGTTTGAAAGCGCTCGTTTTGAGTAGGGATAAGCTTACAGAACGCGCTAGCATTTTCTCCAGGCAAAAAAAAACCCTAACAGGCAGACCTGTTAGGGTTTTTAGAATAAGAGCTTGACGA
>OLHV01000061.1_pt1 | contig 64154 bp, 63 predicted proteins | sample 1609391 | NCBI WGS metagenome assembly OLHV01 (sample SAMN05416805, study PRJEB24817) | seawater metagenome | isolation source: Sea water | place: Canada:Atlantic | collected 2013-07 | reverse complement strand
AGGATGCCGAACGAGGCTCCATACGGACATGGATGTCCGCCGGAGCCGGTTGCCGAAAAATCCAGTAAATACCGGACTTTAGGCCCAGAAAAGCGCGAAGCAGGGGGATTGGCTGTCCGCCCGGGGGACGCAGTCCACCAAAGAGGGCAACAGTCATCGGGATGAAGTTAAAGCCTGCCCACAAGCGTGGCTACTTCTTCATCAACCACAAACACATTTCGTTACTTCTAGCTGCTCATTGATTCAATCGTATATCTTTAAAGGCTCAATTCTCTTTCGGGGCTCTGCCCCCGGCCCCATGCAAGGAGAGGTTTCTCCTTACGATCCTCTCTTCTCGGCGCATCCGGCTTCATCCAGCCAACGGCAGTCATTATGCGGCACGCAAAACAATCGGCCCCGGAGCGAGCTCTTAAAACATCCATATAATTTGTATCGCTCCGGGGCAAGGTTTTGCTCTAAAGGCCACAGAATAACTTTGTTGTCTGGCGCCGCACGCATGCCGATTAAAAGAAATTCCGAACAACCGTATTTCAAATCAGGCAGTGTTAGAGAGACTAAATAGCCAATCAGGAATTTAATCTGAAGCTAGTTTGCCTACTCATTAAAGGACAACCCCGCACGACCTATTAAAAGAAAGGTATCGCGGAGAGGTTATGCGCCTCTGGGGCCGCCGGGATTTACGTTAGATTTGCAGGTAACGTGAGGCAGGATGCCGAACGAGGCTCCATACGGACATGGATGTCCGCCGGAGCCGCTTGCCGGAAAATCCAGTAAATATCGGACTATCGGCCCAGAAAAGCGCGAAGCAGGGGGGGGGGGCCGTCCGCCCGGGGGACGCAGTCCACCAAAGAGGGCAATAGTCATCGGGATGAAGTTACAGCCTGCCCACAAGCGTGGCTACTTCGTCATAAACCACAAACAAATTGCGTTACTTCTAGCTGCTTCATTGATTCAGATGTATATCTTTAAACGCTCAATTCCTTTTCGGGGCTCCGCCCCCGGCCCCATGCAAGGAGAGGTTTCTCCTTACGATCCTCTCTTCTCGGCGCATTCGGCTTCATCCAGCCAACGGCTGTCACTGCACGGCACGCAAAACACCCTCTCAGAGCGACTTCTTAACATACCTTCATCAGAGTCGTTCTTCTTTGCTTTTAGCCAAAAACTCTTTCGTTAGCTTGAATACCACAGGGCTAAGTAATAAAAGTGCGACCAAGTTTGGCAGTGCCATCAGGGCGTTCAGTGTATCGGCAATGAGCCAGGCTACATTGAGTTCTTGGGTTGCGCCTATAGGAATGGCAATTACCCATAACACACGGAACGGCCAAACGGCTTTTACCCCAAATAAATATTCTGCACAGCGTTCGCCATAAAAAGACCAGCCAATAATCGTTGTAAAGGCAAACACGGCTAAGCCAAAGGTCACGATATATTGGCCAATACCCGGTAAACCACTATTAAAAGCCGCTGCGGTTAAGGAGGCTCCAGAGGCACCAGATTGCCACTCGCCGGAGGCGACAATGACTAAACCAGTGATGGTACAAATGATCAGGGTATCAATGAAGGTGCCTAACATGGCGATGGTGCCTTGGCGAACTGGGCTGTCGGTCGCGGCGGTTGCGTGAGCAATAGGCGCGCTACCTAAGCCCGCTTCATTCGAGAATACACCACGAGCGACACCGTAACGGATGGCCGCCCATACGGTCGCACCTGCAAAGCCACCAGCGGCTGATATCGGGGTAAAGGCATGTTCGATAATGAGAATAAACGCCGCAGGAATTTCGCTGGCATAAATAACAATCAGTATTAAGCCCGCAAGTACATAAGCGATGGCCATAAAAGGCACCAGCTTGCCGGCCACTTCAGAAATTCGACGAATCCCCCCTAGCAGTACTAAGCCAACCAGTACCGCGACAACACAACCAGTGATCCACTCAGGAATACCCTGGCCGCCAATCTCAATATGATTGATAGCGTCTGCGACGGAGTTAGCTTGCACACCGTTGCCGATACCAAAGCCTGCGAGCATTCCGAAAAAGGCAAAGGTCACGGCTAACCAACGAAAGTTTTTACCAAGTCCGTTGCGGATGTAATACATAGGGCCACCAACAAAGTGGCCTTGTTCATTCTTTTCACGAAAGCGCACAGCAAGCACGGCTTCGGAGTATTTTGTCGCCATGCCGATAAGAGCAATGATCCACATCCAAAAAATAGCGCCGGGGCCACCGAGAGCAACCGCCGTTGCCACCCCGGCAATGTTGCCCGTGCCAATGGTGGCCGACAGAGAAGTCATCAAGGCGTTAAATCCGGAAATTTCACCTTCGCCTTGTTTATGACGGCCCTTCCATAATTCAACAAAGCCGGTTTTCAAGTGCAGTACTGGGTAAGCTTTTAAACCTATCGTCAAAAATAACCCTGTGATGGCAATGAGTGCCAACATAGGTGGCCCCCACGCCCAACTATTTAGGGTGTTTAAAAACTCCATATGACTTTTCCATTATTAACCATGATTTACGGACTATATCGGCAGTAGGGGTTTATGCCAAACTGGAGGCCAGAATATTGTCCGATTGGTTACTTCATTAATGACTAGACACGCTATGACTATTCGCAATGGCCTATTGCATGAAGCTCGTTGGGTGGCGTCGCCCAACTTTGGCCCGCGTCCATTAACAGACGATATTTCACTGCTGGTTATTCACAACATTAGTTTGCCGCCGGGGCAATTTGGCTCGGGAGATATTGAGCGATTTTTCAGTAATCAGCTCGATAAAAGTGCCCATCCATACTTTGAAACCATTGCCGAATTAAAAGTATCGAGTCATTTGTTAATTGAACGCGATGGCACCGTGATCCAATTTGTGAACTTCAATGATAGGGCGTGGCACGCGGGTGTCTCTGAATTTTGTGGCCGAGAGAACTGTAACGACTATTCTATAGGTATAGAGCTGGAGGGCACGGATGATACTCCCTATACAGCTGAGCAATATCACGTGTTAGCTGACATTACAGCGTCGTTGCTGAAAGTATACCCGGCGTTAACTGAAGATCGGATTACTGGCCATAACAATATTGCACCGGGGCGAAAAACAGATCCTGGCCCAGCGTTTGATTGGTTACGTTATCGCTCTGAGGTGACAGCCTTCATTGAGGAACAAGCATGAAGTTTTTAGTGTTGTTTGTTGTGCTGTTGTGGCAGCAACGATTTCCACTGCCACATCGCAGTACCAGTAGTCGTACCTTTGCGCGTTGGTTGGGGCTGGTTTCTTCGCTGCCTAAGTTCGATAAACTGCATCGCCACTTACGTTTTGCAGTTATTGTCGTCATGCCGACGATCGCAATTACCGCCACTATGTTGCTGGCAGACCCATATGCTTTTGGCCTATTAAGTGTTGCGCTAAAAATATTGCTTCTGCTTTATGTGCTTTCACACATAAGTTTTGGCAAACACCTTGAGGCGTATCGGAGTGATTTGCGTAAGGGAGATACTCAAGGGGCTTATCATTGCGCAGATCAGTACTTGTCTGTGCCTGAAGTCACCATGACCGATGACCTCAGTCATATGAACCATCAAGTAATTCGCGCTTTATTGCATCGTTGGTTTGAGTATTTTTTCTTGATCGTCTTTTGGTACATGGTGGCGGATGTCGCTGGTATTTTATTGGCATGGTTCACTTTACAGTACGCCCGTGCGACTCAGTGTGATGCTTATGGTTGGCGTTATCTTCATTGGATAGAGTGGGTTCCGGTGCGCTTGTTAGGGCTTACTTACGGCCTGGCGGGTGATTTTCTTAAGGCTTTCCCTGTGTTGCATTCGTATTTATGGGATAAAACAACGAATAGCGCTGATGTACTTTATCGTGTGGCGAGTGAGTCTCTGGCAAAAGATGGTGATATAAAGCGCTGGCACAGCGCCGATGAAAATAGCCAAGAAGCGGCGGAAGAGCTGGATCAATTACATCGTTTACACGTTCGTTCGCTGTCGGTTTGGATGGTCATTATCGCGGCGGCCACCGTGGGCGGTTATATGCTGTAAGCCTTAGCTATTTAATCGCCCTAACCAAGCGGCACCACGCACACCGCTAGAGTCGCCGTGCTGGGATTTTAGAATGGGGGTGGTGACGGTGTCGGAGAATACCCATTCGCTTAGCATGTCGGGTACCGTTCGATAAATTGAACTTAAATTGGATACTCCACCGCCGAGCACAATAGCGTGGGGGTCCATCAGGTTTATCACCGCAGCTAAGGCTTTTGCAAGGCGACGATGATGCTTGTAAATCACGTCTTGCGCTCGAATATCGCCGCCTTCGGAAGCGCTTACCCAAGCCTCCGCCGATTGATCAATCCCCGTTTCCTTTAAAGCTTGAATTCGAATTCCTGTACCGGAGAGCAGTGTCTCTTGGCAGCCGTGCTGGCCGCAATAGCACTGAACTTCATTATCGTCGGAGTCGCGCCATGGCAGTGGATTGTGGCCCCATTCTCCGGCAATTGCATTCGGGCCTGAAACTAATTGACCATTAACAACCCAACCGCCGCCGCAGCCTGTGCCTATTATGACGGCAAATACAGTAGGGTAGCCCGCTCCTGCACCGTCGGTGGCTTCAGATAAGGCTAGGCAGTCAGCGTCATTGGCAATCACGACCGATTGCCCCAGCGCTTTTTCAATGTCGCCTTTTAGGTCTTTTCCGATTAGGCAGGTGGTATTAGCATTTTTCACTAAACCCGTTTGGTAAGACAGCGCACCGGGAATGCCCAGGCCAAGCGTAAACGGTTGATTTAATTCGTTCGCGCAAGAGCGCACTAACGTTAAAATGGTATCGAGGATGTCAGAATAGCATTCGCGGGGAGTGGGGGTGCGTCGGCGCAACAGCTCATTGCCTTGCTCATCGAGGGCGATAATTTCAGTTTTGGTTCCACCTAGATCAATACCGAACTGCAGCATACATTCCCCGACTTTTTCATCAGGTTGTATTCTAACAGCTCGATTTTTTGCAGGCTAACGATGGGCTTAAGACAAAGTCCCAAACTAGCCGAATGGTTTCGTCGAACTGCTTAGCCGAGCTTTTTAGTTAAGAAAGGGAGTTACACGAAGCAGGCGCATCGGCGTTACTCCGCCTCGTCATCGCAATAGTCTTTCATCATAGTGTTCAGCATGTCCGAGCCTTCCAGTACCTTACAACCATTGCCAAACAGGCTGGGTGTCAGCTCTTGGGTCCAAACAATTTCAACTTCACACGCGCCGGTACGGCGATCATCGTCATTAATAATGTCGACGAGTTCGATGCGCAGGCGATCACCCAGTTGCAGGGACTGATAGCTAGAAATCATTAGGCCACTAGAAGACCAGTTGACTAATAAACCCAGACAATCCTTGCCGCCTTCACGAAATACACTGACTGTGCTTTTTAATTGCCAGCGCGGTTCAATACGCATTTCTGCAAATGATTGGGCACTCATATCTACAACCTCAATACACTGATATACAATTTCTAGTGTAGACACCTTAACCAGCTTCGCGCGGAAACAGAGCCTAATGAGTAAAAGAGTCACACGAATTGATGTCATTCGCCATGGTGAGCCAGAAGGTGGGGAGGTATTTCGAGGTCGAACAAACCACCTTTTAACGTCCTTGGGGCGGGATCAATTTAAGCAGCGCATTACGCGTAATGATGCAAAATGGTCGCGAGTGATCAGCTCACCAATGGGCCGTTGCCATGAAAGTGCAGATACATTAGCCCAAGCACGGGATATAACTTGTGCTGTAGAGGAGCGCTGGATTGAAATTGACTACGGTGATTGGGAGGACAAGTTAATCGCCGATGTGATGTCAGAAGAGCACGAGTGCATGCAGCAATTATGGCAAGACCCTATGAACTTTTGTGCACCACAAGGCGAATCAGTTCCGAGCTTGCAAGCTCGCGTTATTGAAGGTTGGAATGCCTTATTAGAGGATCATCAAGGGGAGCATCTGTTGGTGGTTACTCATGGCGGCGTCATGAGGGTATTAGCTCAGCATCTGTTGTCGTTGGCTCCGGAAGCAATGAATCGCCTATCTATCCCCTTTGCTGGATTGATGCGCTTTCGCATTGATCACGGAGACTCTGGTGAGCACTGGGTCAGCCTTGAGCGCTTGGATGGCGATGTATTGGCGGCAATGCCAAGTGAGTAATGCAAAGCGAGTAATGAGAGCCTGTAACAAATTCTGTGTAACTGCCATTTAGTTAACGAATATGTTTCTCAAAACGTTCGTCAAATTCGATCATAAAACGACTCATCGCCTGAGGCCGGGGGCGGAACCCCGAAAGAGAACTGAGCTTGAGAACTGAACTTGAGAGCTGAGTTTTAGATCTGAACCTTAAAGATATACAACTGAATCAATGAAGCAGCTAGAAGTAACGCAATGTGTTTGTGGTTGATGACGAAGTAGCCACGCTTGTGGGCAGGCTTTAACTTCATCCCTATGACTGTTGCCCTCTTTGGTGGACTGCGTCCCCCGGGCGGACGGCCAATCCCCCTGCTTCGCGCTTTTCTGGGCCGAAAGTCCGATATTTACTGGATTTTCCGGCAACCGGCTCCGGCGGACATCCATGTCCGTATGGAGCCTCGTTCGGCATCCTGCCTCGCGTTGCCTGCAAATCTAACGTAAATCTCGGCGGCCCCAGAGGCGCATAACCTCTCCGCGATACCTTTCTTTTAATAGGTCGTGCGGGGCAGTCCTTTAATGAGTAGTCAAACTAGTTTCTGATCAAATTTTTGATTGGCTGGATGAAGCCGGATGAAGCCGGATGCGCCGAGAAGAGAGGTCGTAAGGTGAAGCCTCTCCTTGCATGGGGCCGGGGACGGAGCCCCGAAAGGGAGTTGAGTTTGCGAGTTTGAGTTTTAAGCCTTGGTCATAATCATCGAGGTGCCCTAGGTACCTGCACACTCGATGGTCAGTGCGTGTTATGGCTTAACAAACTTGAGCGTCATACGATCGCTCTCGCCAATGGCTAAATATGTGTCTTTCTGAATATCTCCGCCACGTAATGAAGGCGGTAATGACCACACGCCATTGGTATGGTCGCGAGTGTCTTTCGGGTTCGCATTCACCTCAGACTGCCCAGCAGGCTCAAAGCCAGAGTTGATAGCTAATTGAGTAACGTAAGCTACCGACACGTAACCACTTTCAACCATCTGTTCTCGGCTAAAATCGGCCGGTGCTCGGTGTTCAACCACCCCTAATATCCCGCCGGGTTTGAGTGCGCGGTAAGCGGCATCAAAGACGTTTTGCTCTTGGTTGTTGCGCATCCAGTTGTGTACGTTACGGAATGTCAGAACCCGATCAGCCATTCCCGCCGGCGCAATTTGAATCAGCTCAGGTGGTGCAAGCTCGGTTATTTGAAGATTGCCAAATAGGTCAGGCTTGTTAAGGAATCGTTGTTCAAATTCCTGCCGAGCATTACGGAAAAACTTAACCGGACTTTCTTGTGCAAAATGAGCAGCTATTAGCTGACCGTGTTGGCGCAAATACGGTGCTAAGACGGCGGTATACCAGCCTTTACCTGGCCAAATCTCAACTACGGTATGCTCCGGCTCAATTTCAAAAAACATCAGCGTTTCGGCTGGGTGACGATATTGGTCTCTGGCCGTTTCAGCGGCTGTTCGCACGGTATGCAACTGTGTTTCTGGTTGTGACGATGTCGCAGTGAGAGGTTTATTCGATTCAGCGCTTGGCGTCGCAGTTTCGTCGTCTGTTGAACAGGCCATCAGAGCGGTCGAACTCAGGATCGCTAAAAAGAGCACCGGCATACATGTGAGTGTGCGTATCATCCCTGTGAATCCTCTTATTGGTTATCAATGTCAGTCGGTACTGCGGGGGTTAGTTCTGTTATTACACCAACCTCCCAAGGAGGAGTCGGTCGGACAGATTCGATCACAAAATCAACGAAACTGCGCACCTTCGCCGACAAGTGCCGATTGCTCGGGTACAACGCATGGATCGGACTTGCTTCAAATGGCCAATCCTGTAATACCGGAACTAAGCTTCCTGCGCGAATAGCGGGGGCAGCAATTAAGGTTGGCAGTGGTGATATGCCCGCGCCTGACATCGCCAAGGTATATAAACTGGCAAAGTCGTTTACTTGAATTCGTGCTTTCACGTTGTGATTGTATAGTTCTTCATTGGCTCCGCAGAGTTGCCAGCTAGCCCACTGAGTCAGGTTTATCAGTGAATGCTCGGCAAGGTTCTCAGGGTGTTTTGGCATACCGTGTTGCTTGATGTAATCAGGGCTTGCGCAAAGAAGAGAGCGGGCATCGCCTAAATGCCGACCAATCAGAGAAGAATCTTCAAGATTACCTACTCGGAATGCGACATCAATGCCGTCTTGAACGAGATCTAATTTTTGATCGCTTAACACGAGATCTACACTGACCTGAGGGTGTTTTTCTGTGTACTCAGCAATAAGGCCCGATAGCACCGTGGCACCAAATAAGACCGGGGCAGTAAGGCGTAGCGTACCTGTGGGTGTGCTCTGCATACGCGTGACGGCGATATTGGCTTCTTCTATTTCACCAAGAATGCGAGCACATTGGTTGTAGTAAGCATTTCCCGTATCGGTTAAACGCAGGCTGCGCGTGGTACGTTGAATGAGGCGAACGCCTAAACGTTCCTCCAATTGCGTAATTTTACGGCTCACGGTGGATTTAGGCAGCCCCAGATTTTTGGCGGCACCAGTAAAACTGCCGGCTTCGACGACATGAACGAAAATAGCCATTTCGTTGAGGTCAAACTCTTCGCGTTTGCCGATTTGCATTAGGAAATCTCTGTTTTTAGTGAATTAGGCATAGTATGGCCTTAAAATCACTTATTTGGAATGTTAATGGGACAATTGTCTGTGATGACAGACTTTATGGCCGCTTAGAACACCATTCGAACCCCAAAAGAGGCGAGTGGAGGTAAATCGTTCACTTCTTCTCGTTCACTATAGTCTGCATTGAGGTAGCGATACCCCGTCACATTTTTACGGGCGTAAAGATTAATGACTTCTATGTAGAGATCCATATTCCACGTCGTGAACTGGAAATTGCGATCAGCGCGCACATCAAGGCGGTGATAAGCCGGGAGACGTTCAGAAAATGGATCACCGTAGATCGGGTTGAATAAACCAGCGACATTGTCATCGGCTTCAACCCCTTCCAGCGGAGTCACTAGCTGGCCACTCTCGTAGCGCCACTTTAAACCCAGCTCCCAATGTTTGTTCCAGCGGTAATTACCGACCAGATTAATCACAAGGGGCTTATCGTAGGCGTAGCGGAAATCTTCTCCGGTAATGTCATTTTCGCGCTCAGTACGTGACAGCGCGACAGATACCCAGCCGTACCAGCGTTCACTAAAGTCTGCGTTGAGTAATGTCTCAACGCCATACGCTTGTCCCGAACCGTCATTACTGTAGCGTGGCAATTGGTTGTATTCACTGACGGTGAGGTCGCTGTCGTTCTCTTGTGGAGCGCGAGACACAACGATGTCGCTTAAATCTTTATAGTAAATTTCAGATTTAAGTGAGAGGCCTTCTTTTATTAGATATTCTGCCCCGGTAACATAATGGGTAGCGCGCGTTTCATCTAACTCAGGATTACCAAACTCTGGTGTGTATTCCCCCGGATTTCCCGGAAGTGAGTGATACTGTCCATAGCCTGCCGTCCAAGTTACCGAAGGGCTTACTATTAAACGACTATCAAGCTTTGGCTCAAGGTATCGATTGCCTGAGTATTCGTGATACGAAAATAGCAGTCCGGGGGTAAATTGCCAGCGATCAGTCACGTCCCAGCGATCTGCAAGATTGATATTGGTTTCACGCATGGTTAAAGCGCCTTGGCCTTGTAGAGTTTCTGTTGCCGTAGCCAAACGACAATCGCTGCTGAACTCATCACAAGGTGGTGCTGTGAACGCACCACGATAATTAATACGTTGCTCGGCAAACTCTAGCCCCCAACGAAATTCATGTGAATAAGATACTGGGTAGGCGAACTGGGTACGCAACCCATAACGGTTATTTTTAGCATCAATAAAATTGCCTTGGCCAAGCTGAAATTCGAAGCTTTCTTCAAGTTGCGATAATCCTAACTTAGCGCTTAAACCTGAACCATAGACTTTATCAACTACCACCCCTTGGCTATTAAAATATTGCTCAGCGGCTAGACCACCACTTAGGGCTGGGTCTTGCTGAACAGCGTCGGAATCGTCCGCAAAGTCGAGGCCGACCTTATCTCGAGCGCCGACAACCTGAAGTTGGATCGACGTAAGCGCGTCTGGCTGATACTCGTAACGAGCTTGGTAATCATAAAACTCAGGCACGGTGGTAAATTCAAACTGATCCGAGTCGATAATATTTTCAAGGTAGTACTGAAACAAACTCATGCGGCCACTGACAAAAAACGCTTGGTTATCAGCGGTAGGAACATCAAATAAAACACCTGCGCGCAGTAAGCTTAAATCAACAATGGTCTGACGATCATCAAAGTAGGGGGAGCGAGATTGGCTAGTGATAACTGCGCCAGTGGCACCATTAAATTCAGAGCCAAAAGCGGCGGGGTATAAATCAAAGCCTTCAACCAAAGCATCATTGATGATGCTAGAGCCATCATTATGGAAGAGATAACCCACAGGTAAAAAATCGAGATAATATGCGTTATCGCTTGGTGAAGACCCTCGAACGGCAGGCTCGGCTTCGCGGCCATTCCCAAATACCACCCCAGGCAAGGCTTCAATCGCACGCAATGGATCATTTCCTGATCCTGGAACCTTAAGTAATTTTTTTATTTTAGGTGCGGCCTCAATAGTCTCGCTGCTGGTGGTTGTGACCGTATCCAGCTGTACCTCGTCGGCTTGAACCGCGTTAGCGGTGATACACATTGTTGCCAAGGTTAACTTTATAAATTTACGCATTGAGCAAATCCTTAATGCTTATGACTGATCCTTTGGAGGATACGTATAACGTATTTCAGCTTTAATACCATCGCCATTCATGGTGCGAATATTAGTAAGACCTCGATAGGTGAGTAAACGCTTAGATTTTATATCGTAAGTTAAAAATACTGGATCAAGTAGCCAAGCAATCCATCGTGATTTTAAACGCATTTCAACCGTTAGGGTGCCATCTTTTTGCGCGAGTGGAATAAGGCGGAAGTCGATCCATTCCAAGCGCGAAGGCACAGCAAATGAAAAATTTACGGTATCGCCTTCCATAAGGTCATTCCAGTGTGCGCGAACAAACTCATCAAAGCCCGCATCGATCACGGGAGTGTAATCGGGTTGAGAAAGGATTTTATTGCCGGACTCTTCGGGCTCTTTGTACTCAACACGCCAACGCTTTCCGTCTTGCTCCATGCTTTCGCTGTAGCCGTACCGGTCGTCGGTTAGCATAAAGTCAGGTGTTGCCGAGTTGTCCGAACCAGTGTTGTTGGAGTCAGAGTTGTTGGAGTCAGAGTTGTTGGAGTCAGAGTTGTTGAATTGAGAGCGGTAGCGATTGTTTTTCTCGGCAAAGAGCTGATTGTCGGCATCGTAATACAGCGTCGTGCGCTCAATCGGTTGGCCGTCTTTCATCGTCAACGTGTGATCTTCGCGATACAAAATTTGATCATTATCGAGGCTGTAGGCTGTGCCTGAATAATGAATAGACTGATCTTTTGTATGAGTTAGACTTTTCGATTCAACAGCTTCGGCAGCGTTTGTCGTTAAACTTAAGCACAATGCCAAGATCAAGGCTAAGACCGCTACGCTAACGGATATGATCGCTGAAGTTATTGCTGGGGTAGCTGTTGTGCTAGCCGTTGTGTTAGCCGTTGTATAGGGTGTAGCGTTACAGCCTAACGATACCAATCTCTTCATGTTAATAATCCAATGCATACCTTTCTCCGACGTCCCATACCGGGGACTTTAATGAACAGCGTTTATTTCACTGTCACAGCTGGCGTTTATTTATTAAATATCCAAGATAAACAGCCCATCAGTATTCCCCAGCCCAAGCCAACGGCGATTAAACCGAAGGGCGATAGCTCAATCGCCCCCATGACCGAGCCGGCGTAATAGCTGAAGGGGGCTGCGATGGCTGAAATCAAAGCAATCAACCATGGGCGCTGAAAAAAAGTAAGTAACGAATGCTGTAATGTGCAATTGAAAGCAAGCCATAACAACATCAACCAAGCGGGGATGACGGCTAAATTGTAATTAGGAAACTGAATAAATCCGAGTGAATACCAGAGGCTATCAATGGAAAACCCCGCCACAGTGCCTGCGATAATAAACCGCCACTCATGTATTTTTACAACTTGAGAATGCCACATTAAAAAAAGTGCCACAGCACCGGCAGCCCAGAGTGAGCCACCGAGTACACAAGCGAACCAGCACAGCTGAAATGCCACCGCATTAACGATCTTATTTAGCATAAATTTTTTATAACTCGCCTAGTACAGGAGTACGACGGTTGAGAGGTTTAGCGAACATTAAATGGACATCGCCAATAACACGCTCAGCAAAACCGCCTTCGCAGTACGCAAAATAGAAATCCCATAAACGAATGAAGTCTTCGCTGTAACCCTTGGCGATGATGTCTTGTTTGTTTTCTAGGAAGCGTTTACGCCAAGCCGCTAAAGTGCGTGCGTAATGCGGGGTGATGTCTTCCATGTGCGTCATCTTCATATCGGTTTTGCGTGTAACTGCGGTTTGAATCGCGGTAATACACGGAATAAAGCTGCCCGGAAAAATATAGCGTTTAATGAAGTCGACGTCTTTTTTGGCTTGCTCGTAGCGTTGATCGTCGATAGTGATTGCTTGAATTAGCGCAATGCCATTATCTTTGAGTAGTCGGCTGATGGTCTCTACGTAGGTGTCTAGATATTCCCAGCCAACGGCCTCAATCATCTCGATGGATACCAGCTTGTCGAATTGGCCTTCGAGTGCACGATAGTCTTTTTTCAATAGCGTAATTTTATCTTCTAAGCCTTCTTCTTTTACTTTTTGCTCGGCCCACGCGTATTGTTCATCAGAAATCGTCGTGGTGGTGACTTTGCAGCCGTAATGTTTAGCCGCATGAATGGCCATTGATCCCCAGCCGGTACCAATTTCTACCAAGTGGTCGCTTGGTTGTAAGTCGAGTTTTTTGCAGATTCGGTCGAGCTTGTAAATTGAGGCCTCTTCCATCGTCGCCGTCTCAGAGGGAAAAATACCACTTGAATACATCATGGTTGGATCAAGGAACAGCTCAAACATATCATTGCCCAAGTCATAGTGCGCCGCGATGTTTCGACGTGATCCTTTGGCGGTATTGCGATTGAGGGCATGAATGCCTTTCAGGGCAAACTTTCCTATATTTGCGAGGCCGCTATCAAGGCTGTCGACCACGTCTTTATTGCGCGAGAGAATGCGGATCAAGGTAGGTAAATCGCTACAGCTCCAGTCGCCGGTCATATAAGACTCACCAGCGCCAACGCTGCCATTGAGTGCAATACTGCGGTAGGCCTCGCTGTCGTTGATGGTTAAATTTACGTTGAAATCAGAGCTGCCATCGCCGAATAGAAATGAATCTTCACCTTCAAATACAGTGATAGAGCCTGTGTGTAAATTTTTCAACGTGCCAAACAGTCCGCTGCGGCAGAACCTATCCATCCACGGCATTTCTTCAGCTTTTAGAGTCAGTGTTTTCATCGTTATTCCTTCTACCTCTATTTCTGTTCTGGATGCAGAGTATTCTGCGGTTTATGTTTGGGTGTAGGTTGCGTTCTGTTATGAGGGTCATTATTTGGGTGATCGTAAAATGGCGCTTTTTTAAGCCATAATCGCATTGCGTTACTGTATATTCCCCACACTACTTTGAGCGTCATCAACGGATATTGCAGCAGCGCTTGGCGCATACTCGATGCGGTAAGAGCGCGTCGTTGCATCGCCATGGTGGCATCAAAGTCCAGACGACCTTCGTTGTGAAACGGCGCGTTCCGCTCTGATTCTGGATCGCTAGTATCGGTAGGTGGCGATTCATTATTGAACGTCTGCATATGAATAAAGCACTGATCTGTGATCTCGGGCATGCTCCACACATACGTCATATCTAATGGATTGAACGGCGAAACATGGAATACCTTATCGAACACATAGCGGTATCGTTTGCTTGAACTCTCTCCCGCCTTACTATGAACGTGGTCAGCCTTGATACCACGACTTTCGACGCTTTTAGATGTTGGCTGGTTCGCAATTAAGGTGTAATGAAAGCGCTCATCCCAAGGCGTATTTGTAATTTCAGAGATGATACCCAGTAAATTTTCCTGCGCATCGTACGCGTAGTAAAACGTTACCGGATTAATTAAATACCCAAAGTAACGTAAGTTAGTCATCATGCAAATGGTATGAGGGCGGACACCAGTATCGCGCTCAAATGCGTAGCAAACATGATCTTTCAGATCTTGAGTACTGTTTGTTGTGTCAGTGCTTTTATGGTCTTTCAGTTTGAAATAGTCGCCACGACAAAAGCGTGCCAGCGACCAAGGACCTGTTCCCCATAAAGACGTTTTTGAAAATACAGCATCAGCCTCATCAAGATTTAACCACAGCATAAATGCGCGGTATTCAATATGATTATCGACCGGGTGATAGCGTCGGTGGCGCACAGAGCCTGTAAACAGAGCGCTGTTTAAATAGCTCACGATAATTTCACACCTAATGCTTCAGTGACACGCAAGGCACTGCAGACGCCGTCTTCATGAAAGCCGTTAAACCAGTAGGCACCACAAAAATGCGTTCGATTTATGCCGCTGATTTCCGTGTGGCGTTGTTGGGCAGCCATGCCTTTCAGGGTAAATACCGGGTGAGCGTACTGAAACTGTCGAATGATTGCCTTCGGATCAATCATTTCTGTTTTATTCAAGGTGACGCAAAAATCGACCGGGGCGGTTTCAAAATTTTGCAGACGATTCATGTAGTAAGTGACCGCGACCGCATCCTCTTTTTTGCCATCAATATGATAATTCCATGCGGCCCAAGCTAACTTTCGTTTGGGTAAAATATTGCGATCTGTATGCAAAACCACATCGTTCATTTTGTAGGGGATAGCGCCTAGCACGTCCTGTTCGGTCGCGCTGGCATCATTCAGCATGTGTAAGGCTTGATCGCTATGACACGCAAAGATCACTTGGTCAAAGGTTTCTGTACCACGGTGGCTGGTAATTTCAACACACGTAGGTTTTCGACTGACGCCGTCAACCGGAGTATTTAAATACACTTGTTTAGCCGGTAAGTCTTTCAGCATGCGTTCAACATACATACGAGATCCGCCAGAAATGACGCGCCACTGTGGACGATCATCAACACTTAGCATGCCGTGGTTGTTAAAAAATCGTACAAAAAAGTAGAGTGGAAATTGCATCATCATGTCTTCGCTGGCCGACCAAACCGCCGCACCCATAGGTACAATGTAGTCATCACGGAAGGCTGAACCATAGTTATTACGCTGTAAATAGCTGCCTAGAGTTTCTTCTCGATCCAACGTGTCGGCTTTTAGCTCCGCTCGTGTTTCTTTATTAAATCGAATGATGTCGCGAATCATGCCCCAAAAAGAGGGGCGGAAAATATTTCGACGCTGCGCAAACAAACTATTGAGTGTATGGCCGTTGTACTCTAAGCCGGTGGTTTCACTTTTTACGCTGAAGCTCATGTCGGAGTCTTCGCTTTTCACACCAAGTTGATCCATTAGGCGAATGAAGTTTGGGTAGGTCCAATCATTAAAAACAATAAATCCTGTGTTTACTGGCCAAACCTTGCCGTCGATTTCAACGTCGGTGGTTTGCGTGTGGCCACCACAGTAATCATTTGCTTCGAATAGATGTACGTCGTATTTATGTCGAAGCAACCAAGCACAGGTTAGGCCCGAAATACCGGAGCCAATAATCGCGATACGTTCTTTCATTATTTTGATTCCTGTTGAGTGTTGGTCGTTGATCTCGACATTGCTGCAGTTATTCTGTGTCGTAAAAAAGCAGGTAAATTCCCAAGCATCCATAAAATAAAGGTAAAGCGCTTGGGAAAGTGAATATGCCACGTACGTTTACGTAGGCCTTTCACGATTTCTTTGGCGGCTTGATCCGCAGTAATACGCATTGGCATTGGGAAATCGTTAACGTCCGTGAGCGGCGTTTTAACGAATCCGGGGCTGACGACTGAAACATCTAAGCCAAGGGGGGTTAAATCGGCTTTCATGCTCTCAAGAAAATGCGTAACGGCGGCTTTGCTGCTGCCGTAGGCTTGTGCTCTCGGCATAGCAAGCATGGCAACGGATGAGCTAACGCCCACGATATAGCCACGTTCACTTTGTTTAAGTAGAGGCAGTGCTGCTCCGACGGTATTCACTAAACCAAGTACATTGGTTTCTAGTACTCGGCGAAATAGAGCGGTATCAAACTGATTAACATTCACATATTCACAAGTCCCTGCATTGGCGATCACAGTATCTAAGCGCCCAGCCTCAGATTGAATTTGAGCAACGGCAGCGGCTAACGATGCTTCATCTGTAATGTCAGCAGCAATGGCTGTGATATTGCTGAAGGCATTTTCTAGGTGCGATAATTTTTCAGCTGAGCGAGCACTAATGTACAAATGGGTACACAAAGGGGCTAAGTTTTCCGCCAGCGCTTCGCCAATACCGGACGATGCACCGGTTAACCAGATTACTTGGTTTTTAAGAGGAATCGGGTTGCTCATAGTAGTCGCTCCTTCAGCTTTTTAATCATCCAGCCTAATACGGGAATATGCTCGTAGAGCATGGTGCCTGCATCGAAAATATCTTGATGACGAATGATTTTTCCGTCTTTCCATTGCAGTAAGCTTACGCCTTCAACACGGATATCTTGCTTGCCTTTATGTAGCTTTGGGTGCCGATAAGTCATAGTCCAGTACATCATGGCTGAGGATTCATTACCTTCGGCTTTATGAAAATCAAAGCTAATACTGATGACATTCGAATACAGTGAAATAAAATAGTGACTTAACTTCTTTAGCCCGTGTATTTCATGCATCGGATCTTGAAAAATAACGTCGTTTGCATACACCTGAGCGAGCATGTCTTTGGTGACATTGTCTGGCCCTAAGTTTTGATACAACGAACAAAACTGAGCATAGGGTGTGCGACCTAGATCAAGACTCATAACGCATCTCGCTTATCTTGATCGGCTTGTTTACCTTCCTTCAGTACGTGCACTGGCACCGGACTTAAACTATGAACAATACCTAGGTAACTCATGCCTTTTAAAATCATGTAACTGATGTCGATTTCCCACCAGTAAAACCCTTGGCGCGCGGATACTGCCCAGCGGTGATGGTTGTTGTGCCATCCCTCACCTAATGTTAGCAAAGCAAGTAGGCCGTTATTACGGCTGTGGTCTTTGGTATTGAATCGACGATTTCCCCAAATATGGCCAAGCGAATTAATGGTGACAGTGGAGTGGAATAACAGCACTGTTGAAATAACAAACCCCCAGACCACCAGCTGTGCGCCGTTGGTGTTGTAAGTGGGCGCGTAAGCCGCCATTAATTCGCCACCGAGGTAGAGCAAAGCAATAAGGAGTAGTGGGGCGAAACCATCAAAGCGATCTAAAAATCTTAGTTCCGGGAAACGGGCAAAGTCTTTGATGCGGTGATGTTGTGTTTTAAAACTGGCGTCACAGGTGAACCAGCCCATATGACTCCACCAAAAACCCCGTTGTATTGGGGAGTGAAGGTCATCTTCGGTATCCGCATGTTGGTGATGGGCGCGATGGTGTGCGGCCCACCAAAGTGCGCCACGCTGTGCTGACATATTGCCTAGTAAGGCAAATATAAATTGCCAGAAACGATTGGTTTTATAGCTTCGATGCGCAAAGTATCGATGATAAAACGCAGTGATAGCGAACATCCGTAGCCAAAATGAGGCTAAACACACGACAATGGCAGTGGTGCTAACCCCTGTTAAAAAGGCAAAAAAACAAGCCAAATGCAAAAGAATAAAAGGGATAACACGAACCCAATTAAAAGCTGTGCTTGTCATATCTTCATCGCTACCAGCGTAGGAATCAAACCAGCGCACTATGTTGGTCACTTTGTTAGTCAGCGATCGAGTAAATAAGGAGTGTTTGTTCTGTGATTTCATGCCGTTATCCTGCACAGGCTTTAAAAGTTTCTAGGGCGCGTTCGCGCCCGTACTTGTGTTCTACCACAGGTGCAGGGTACTTACATTGCAAGCGCTCTGCGGCAGATGGGTTATGTCGTGATTTGGCCGGTAATCCACCAAGTTTAGGTAAGTACTGGACAATAAAGTAACCTTTGCTGTCAAAACGTTCTGACTGTGTGGTTGGATTAAATATGCGAAAGTATGGCGCGCCATCGGCGCCAGTCGACGCGCTCCACTGCCAGCCGCCATTGTTGGATGCTAAATCAGCATCGACAAGGTGCTTGCTGAAATAGTCTTCGCCCCAGCGCCAATCAATTAATAAATGCTTGGTCAGAAACATGGCCGTAATCATGCGCAAGCGGTTGTGCATCCAGCCACGTTCTTTCAGTTGCTTCATGGCTGCATCAACAATGGGATAGCCGGTTTCGCCATCACACCAGCGCTGAAAGTCGTTTGGTGCATCTCGCCACTTAATATCGTCGTAGTCGGGCTTGAATGACTTATGCTTACACAGATTCGGGTAGGCAACGAGTAAATGACGATAAAACTCGCGCCAAATAAGTTCGTTAATCCATGTATTAATGCCTTCTTCTCCGCCACTTAATGCACAAGCATTACTTTGCCAAGCGGTGTATATGCATTGGCGTGGAGACAGCAATCCGAGAGCCAGATAAAAAGACAAGCCACTGGTGGCATCTAAATCTGGAATATCTCGCCACTCGTGGTAGTGCAAGGCGTCTTTGTCTAAGAATTCACGTAAACGCTCATGCCCTGAATTTTCGTCAGCAATCCATTCATCATCGGTCTCCCACTTAGGAAGGTTTGTGTTTTCCTGCCAGTGGATTAGCGTATTCTGACTAATACTTGTCTCATCCTGTTTTTCAGGCGCAGCGCAAGGCGCAGGACAAAACTCTTGCATCTCTTTTAGCCATGATTTTCTAAATGGCGAATACACGCGATATGGATCGCCACCTAAAGTTTTTAGTTCGCCGGGTGCGATAAGACATTGATCGTGGAATTTATTCACGGCGATATCGGTGTCGTGACACCAACGTGAGACGTTAATATCGCGGAGGCGTTCATTCACTTCATATTCAATATTGAAATTTAATTCACTGAAGGTGAATTCTTGCATCAGCTTAATTAAGTGTTCTTCACACTCGGCAAAACTCGCTTTTGTAATCGTTAGTAGTGGTATACCAATGTTGCTCAGTGACGCATGCAGTTCAGCGATGGCTTGTTTCATCAAGTTAATGCGCCGTTCGCCCAATTGGTGTTGTTGCCACTGTGGCTCAACAACAAAAGTAATGGCTAGGGTGTCTTCATCATTGTTACGGCGAGCATGAGCGAGTGCCGGATTATCATGAATACGAAGATCGGTGCGAAACCAGACAAGGCGGGTCATGAGCGATTCCCTGATGTAGTGATGAATGTCTGAACTTGCATGGTGATGTTATCTCCTAGTGCCGTGCCGGATACCAGTGCCTGTGGAATAGCGCCTGAGTAATACACCGGAGTACTACATTCTTCTGCAATATGAAGCCAGTTCGCTGTTTCGTCATGGTTGCTTGGGTGGATGTGAATCCATACCCATGAAGCCTTTACGATCAAACTTGCAATTTGGATGTGGTCAGGTGCGATATTTGGTCCAAAAAATTCAACACGGTAGCCTGCAGCACCTAAGGCATAAGCGGATGACAGTAATTGTAGCTCAGCATCTTCATGGCTGACCGCCATCAACACAGCGTCTCCTTGTGCTTGTTTACTTTGCAAACTTATGAGATTGGCCAGCTTACGTTTGAGTAAATAATTAAATCCGTTCAGCACCATAGCAAGATTTGGATCGGCGCGTAATTCGCTGAGCACGGGCAATAAGCAGCGTTCGTAGTAAACCGCCATTGGGTATGTGGCTAACCCTGTGGTCCATAAATCATCGAGGCCACGGTAATTTAATTCGCAGGCCATAGTCAGCATGTGTGCATTTTGAGCGGCCCAGTCATCGGCGGGAGCATCATTTTGCTCGGGCGGTGCGGTAAGAAGAAGCTTCACCTGCCTAATCGGGTAGCCTTGCTCTAGCCAATAAATAATATTTTTAACTTGGGTGACATGATTATCGTTATAAAAACGGTGCCCTTTAGGGGTACGTAAGGGGCTAATAATGCCGTAGCGACGCTCCCAAGCACGCAGCGTCACAGGGTTTACTCCTGTTAGCCGCGCAAACTCGCGAATCGGGTAGCCGCTGAATTGTGCCTGATTCACAGATGGTTCCTTAGGCCAAGCTTATAAGGGTGTGGGTTCAGATAGACTTGCTGACGGGCATACGCATTGGCGTCTTCAAAATGATTTAAATGATGCTTGAGCAGAGTTAACGGCACGACTAAGGGCACGATGCCTTCACGGTACTGCAGAATCAGTTGTGCCATTTCGCGCTTGTCATCGGCGCTGATTAAGTCTTTTAAGTAGCCTTGTAAGTGCATTAGCGTATTCGTGTGCATTCTTCGACTTGCAGGCTTGGCTAATGCCGCCATTAACTTCTCAAAGTAAGTATCGGCAATACTTTCAACGTCATGAGATAGGTTGGCCAGCAAGCGACCAAGTTCTTTGTAGTGCACAAGGCTATGGGCCATCACTAAGTATTTGTACTTCGAATGAAAGTCGATCAAGCGTGCAGCGGTCACTTCCTGCTGGCGAAAGAGTTGCCAGTCACGATAGGTGAATACACGTACCAGAAAATTTTCGCGTAGAGCGGCATCATTTAGGCGGCCAGCTTCCTCTATCGGCAATAGGGGGTTACGACGAGCAAATTCCTTGGCAAATATCCCAGACACAGTGCCTTCTGGGTGGCCATTAGGTAAGTAGCGCTTTACTCCAAATACACCGCAGCTTGGACTTTTCTGCATAAAGATAAAGCCACACAACTCTGAACTGTTTTCACTGACGGTAACGGCATGGTCTTTGAGCTTGTCGGTAACATCAAGCTCGGGGGTATCCACCCCAACAGCGCGAATATTATCGTCGTTGGGATGTTCGCTCACTAAGCGAATCGGTTCGCGTGGGGTGCCCATGCCGATGGCAACTTCTGGGCAGGTTGAACGGAAGTCGAAGTATTCGCTCAAAATGTCGGTACAAAAACGTGAGCGCTTGTGGCCGCCGTTAAAGCGTACTGAATCACCCATCAGGCAGGCACTGATACCAACGGGGATTTTTTCGTTCGATAAGTTAATCATTTGTATAACTCCTGAAGCGACCTTTGTATAACTTTATATTGGCCGCTTCAGGTTGTACAAGTCAACTCTTTTTGTACAATAAAATGATATTTTGTATAAGTTTATGCGTCTAGACTGACTTTTTGTATCACTATTCGGCTAATCGCTGAGGCCACTTCCGGGTCTAGGCCAACCGGCGGGTGCAAATCGATAGTGATTGTATGGCCTTGCACGGCCAGTTCTGCTTGTAGAGTTTCTATTATTTTGGGCACATCGCGGCGCAAGTGGCGTCCAGCGGCAAAGAATAGAGGCAATACATCAATATGGGTGTACCCCTCGCTCGCTAATAAAGTCACCTGCTGTTCAAGAGATGGCTCTGCCAACTCCATGTAGGCAAGCTCTACACGTTCTGTGTTGAGTCCAGAGCGAATGTTGGCAAGAAGATCACCAAAAGGAGCAAGCCAGTTTTGATCGGTACTGCCGTGAGCCAGCAAGATGGTTGATGTATGTGATGAAGAGGGTTGAGTACTCATGTAATTATTGCTCCAAAAGTCGTTGTGCGGCGGCTTTGCCACTGATCCAGGCGCCTTCAATGGAACCGTGCTGGCACCAGTCTCCGCAGATGGCTAGATTATGCGCGCTGTCATGAAATGCGCCAAGTTCGGGGGCTTGAGTGGGTATAGAGAAAAGCCAGCGATGCAGCCAAGTGTCTTGAGTATCAGGAAGTTGACCCCCTAAGCTTTCAGCAAAAGCTTGAGTGAGGTGCGCAAACACGTCTTCGCGCGATGCATCAACATGCTGCTGGCTCCATTCGTGGGTTGCCTGAATAACCCACTCATCGTTTGCACTGGCCTGATCATGACGGCCGGGCTTAGAGGTATTGCGAGCTATCCAAGCGAGTGGCCCCGTTTTAACAAAGGCAGCATCTATCTCAGTGGTCAGCGGTTCAGCAAATCCCAGTAATAATGTCCAGCAAGGTTGCATTGTGTAATTTTGGATTTGCTCTATAAATGGGCTGTCTACCGGTAAAAGAGGAAGTGCTTGCTCGGGCGGCACATTAATGACTAAAGAATCAAAGGGACCATGGCGGTTGTTGTTGTCGTCGTTCAGATACCATTGGCCACTTTTTTCATTATTTATAAACTCAGTGCTCACAATGCGAGTTTGAGTGATGAATTCTGCCGCCGCTTCTAATAAACCTCGGCTAAGGCCTGTCATTCGAGGCACACCGACAAAGCGGCGAGCGTTATCCGGCGAAGGGGTTGCGCCATGCTCATCGATGATCCAAGGCGTGACTGGCCATTCTGCGACCCAGCCTTTGTTGCTCCAATGATCAAGCTCTACAGCGAACTCAGGCGTGTGTGCTCGCATGAATTGAGCGCCCATGTCCCATGAGGACTCGCCCACCTTTTTACTGGATATACGCCCGCCTGATCCACGGGATTTATCAAATACAGTGACGTGAGCACCGCTGGCGGAGAGATCTTGCAGAGCCGTTAATCCGGCAATGCCGGCGCCTACGATAGCCACTCTAGGAGTAGTTGACTCGTTTGTACGTGCTGTCTTGATCATAAAAAAGCCACCGTGAAACTTATGCAAATTTAAGTGGGTAGTGTAACCCCAGTAATATTATTTATACAAAACTATTGTACAGATAAATCTTATTATGTATAACTATCGTATAACTAATTAATTTCGATTGAGGAAAAGTCATGAGTTATAAAGCGCCACTACGAGACATGCAGTTTGTTCTTTATGAAGTACTGAACGGCGATAAAATTCTTCCAGAATTGCCAGGCTGTGAAGATGCTACCCGTGAAATCATGGATGCCATGCTGACAGAAGGGGCGAAGCTTGCTGAAAATGTATTGGCTCCGCTTAACGCTTCTGGAGATCATGAAGGCTGTCAGTACGATACTGAAACACACGATGTGAAAACGCCTGATGGTTTCCCTGACGCCTATCGTCAGTTTGCTGAAGCAGGCTGGACTGCCTTAGCTGGCCCTGTGGAATATGGAGGTCAAGGCTTACCTCACACTCTGAACACGCTGGCTGAAGAGATGGTCTGCTCTGCCAACCTTTCTTTGGGTATGTATCCGGGTCTGACTCACGGCGCGGTCAATGCGCTTACGTCTTACGGCACCGACGAATTAAAAGAAAAGTACCTTCCAAAGCTAATCAGCGGCGAGTGGACAGGCACTATGTGTTTGACCGAGCCGCAGTGTGGTACGGATTTGGGTTTGATTCGCACCAAGGCAGAACCGCAAGCCGACGCCTCTTATGCTATTTCGGGCACTAAAATTTGGATCACGGGCGGCGAGCACGATTTAGCCGATAATATTATTCACTTGGTGTTAGCTAAGTTGCCGGATGCGCCTTCTGGCTCGAAAGGTATCTCACTATTCCTTGTGCCTAAGTTTTTAGAAGATGGCAGCCGTAACCCCGCATTTTGTGGTGGTTTAGAGCATAAAATGGGGATTAAAGGCTCAGCTACCTGTGTAATGAATTTTGAGGAAGCCAAAGGCTGGTTGATAGGCGAACCTCACAAAGGGTTGCAGGCCATGTTCGTGATGATGAACAGCGCACGCTTAATGGTAGGTTTGCAGGGGTTAGGTATTGCGGAATCGGCGTATCAGGTATCACTAGAGTTCGCCAAAGAACGTCGTCAGTCACGTGCGTTGTCAGGCCCACAAGAGCCAGACAAGCCAGCGGACAGCATCATGGTTCACCCAGATGTACGCCGTATGTTGCTGCGTCAAAAAGCGACTATCGAAGGCAGCCGTGCATTGGCCTATTTCACGGCAATGCAGCTCGATATTGCTCACAAAGCTGAGTCGGCGGAAGAGCGCGAGCAAGCAGATGATATGGTGCAATTGCTGACCCCTATTGTTAAGGCTTTCTTAACAGATGAGGGTTTCTTCTGTGCCAACGATGCGCTGCAGCTAATGGGTGGCTCTGGTTTTACTCAAGATTGGCCGGTCGAGCAATTTGTCCGTGATTCACGTATTACGCGTATCTACGAAGGCACTAACGGTATCCAGGCGCTGGATCTTGTGGGTCGTAAGCTGGGTCACGCGGGTGGACGTGCGGTGAAACGCTACTTCGCCATGATGGACGCTTACCTCAAAACAGACGGTGGTGTACCTCACAGTGAAGAGCTGCAAGCGGCGGTCGGTCGTTTACAGAAAGCGACTATGTGGTTAATGCAAAATGGCATGGGTGATCGCGAGCAAGCGGCTTCTGCTGCAACGCCTTATCTTCGTTTGTTTGCCTTAACAGCGGTTGCGTATTTCTGGAGCCGAATGGCCGGTGTTGCACAGCAACAGTTAAATGATGGTGCAACCGAAACCGACCTTTACAAAGCGAAGATTGAAACAGCAGCCTTTTATATGCAGAAAATTTTACCACAGACACTATCTCTGATGGCTGAAATAGAAGCAGGCAAAGACTCGCTAATGGCGCTAACGTCAGAACAGTTCTAACGACGAAAGCCGACATAGATTGCAAGTGCTGATGTAACAGGCCCGGCATCATTGGGTCTTGTTACACCACTGAGGAGAAAAGCTTATGAGTAAGCGAATATTAATTACCGGTGGTACCGGCTTTATCGGCAGCAAGTTGATTGACGGTTGGTTGTTAGATGGCCATGACATCACTCTCCTTACTAGGCGTCCCAAGTGGATTCCGGAACGCTGGATTGGCAAAGTCACGGCAGTCTCTGAGTTCAGTGATATTAATGTTAGTGCTCAAGATAAGGGTGAAAGCTCAGGTATTGATTGGGTTATCAATCTTGCCGGTGAAGGCATTGCCGATGCGCGCTGGACGCCCAAGCGCAAGCAAGCGCTAAGAGACAGCCGTGTCGGCTTAACTCAGCGGTTGGCTCGCTGGGCGGATTCGACCAATCAGCAGTTCGAAGCGGTGTTGTCAGGATCTGCGGTGGGTTACTACGGCAGCGTAGATGGAATCTGGCCTACGTTCTCTGAAACGTCCGCAGCAGGTACTGATTTTTCCGCCAGCCTTTGCATTGACTGGGAACACGCGGCTAAAGGCTTGAATGACCGGACAAAGCGTTTACTCTTACTACGAACCGGTATAGTACTGGGAGAGCGCGGCGGCATGCTTAAGCGTATGCGTCTTCCTTTTAAGCTGGGCTTAGGTGGTGTGATTGGCAGTGGGCAGCAAGTGATCTCTTGGATTCATCGAGATGATTATTGTCGGGCGATTAACTACTTGTTGGCGTCCGATTTAACGGGGCCTGTGAACATGACGGCACCGACTCCTGTGTCTAATCGTGAATTTACAGCGAGTCTGGCAACAACGCTGCACCGGCCAGCACTATTCCCGATGCCAAGTGTTGCCGCAAAACTCGTTTTTGGAGAGTTAAGCGAGCTGTTATTAAAAGGGCAGAATGTTAGCCCTACAGTATTATCGCAAGCGGGTTTTGACTTCAAATACCCTAATCTGGGCCAAGCGTTAGAGGAGACAATGCGATTGTGGTGATGCTGGATGAGCTTAGCTTGAGGCTGTGTTAGCCTTCTGCTCACAGTAACAACGCGTTTACGCAACCAATTAATTGACACCTGTCATTGGTAGCATTTGTACTAATCAACCCGTTTTTTACGAGTTGTAAGTGACTGAAAACACGGAAAAATGACGTTTAAAAGTTTCGTGTAGTTTTCTGTTATCAGGTATGGAAATTAACAAGATCGGCAGCTAAACCTAACACTGTAAATAGATAACACCGTTATAGGTAACAGTCACATGAGCATTAGCCGCCAAACACTCGATCAGTATCTTTTTGAATTCGACCAGAGTTACGAGGTGAGTTACGTGAATTTTTCCCGTGCCACTGAGCTAGCAGACGCTCAGTTGATACTTACTCTTGAGCGAGATTGTGAACGTAAAACATTCGCCTTCTCTCAGCCTCACTTTAATGACGTCGATAAAAACCTTGTCGCCAGCAAAGGACTGTACATCGCGGCTGTAAAAAGCTCGCCACTAGCGCCCAACAGAGTTGAGGTGGGCGACTTAGAAGGAGGCTTTGTCTACTTTTCTGCTAAGAACGTTAAGAATATTACACCCATGGCATGAAGCCAGGGTTATGGCGAGAGCCACGGCACCCTAGCCACGTAAGCAGTGCAGCAGTAGTGTACTGATAGAGAAGCAGCCTTTTGGCTGCTTTTTTATTGCCTGCACTATTGTCAGCACTATTGTCTGAAGGAAAGGCTCTCCGGCCGGTTGCACGTGTGTGGCGAAACCACTCAATTGAGCACTGCTGTTTTACGGCTTTTAAGCAGCACTACCGCTGACAGGAAGCCGTGCTTTGAATATCTAGGCCCAATGACTCCCAAGGGGAGTTTATCCCTTATCGGCGTACGTGCGGCATAATGACTGCCGTTGGCTGAATGAAGCCAGATACGCCGAAAAGAGAGGATCGTAAGGAGAAACCTCTCCTTGTATGGGGCCGGGGGCGAAGTCCCGAAAGGGATTTGAGTATTGAGTTTGAGCACTGGCTTTGAGAGTCGAGCTTTAATGAAACAGCGCTCAATTGACCGCATTTCCCCAATTATATTCATCACACAACATAAGTATCTTTTCAGGCATGAGCCACTGCATTACCCTGTGCGGATTCTGAGGGATATTTATGAACAACGATATATTTTACCTTGCCGCTTGGGGCTTATTAGGCCTGATTTCGATCATATTATTGACTGGGCTGCTGGGCTTAATTTGGTTTTTATACGCCTACATCACTGACCGTTTACAAACGAAGCACACGGTCAGGCGTAACTTTCCAGTAATTGGTCGTTTTCGATATTTCTTTGAACATCTAGGCGAGTTTTTCCGCCAGTACTTTTTTGCCATGGATCGTGAAGAGCTGCCGTTTAACCGCGCAGATCGTAGCTGGGTGTACCGAGCGGCTAAAAATATCAGTACGACCGTGGCGTTTGGCTCGACACGCCGACTCGACGTTCCCGGTACGGTGATGTTCGTGAACAGCCCGTTTCCCGCGTTAAGTAAAGACCACAGCGAATCTCAGCCGATCACTATTGGTAAGCATTGTCGTACGCCTTATTCGACTTCGGCGTTAGTGAATATCTCGGGCATGAGTTATGGCGCGCTTTCTAGTCCTGCGATTACGGCGTTATCAAAAGGCGCAGCCAAAGCGGGTTGTTGGATGAATACGGGGGAGGGCGGTTTATCGCCGTATCATCTGGAGGGTGGCTGCGACATCGTTTTCCAAATTGGCACCGCAAAATACGGCGTACGCAAGAAAGATGGCTCGTTGGATGATGACAAACTAAGAGACATCGCTCAAAAGCCGCAAGTGAAAATGTTTGAAATTAAAATGAGCCAGGGCGCAAAGCCGGGGAAGGGCGGCATTTTACCGGGCGCAAAAGTCAGCCAGGAAATTGCCGACATTCGACAGATTCATGTGGGTGAAGATTCTATTAGCCCGAACGGACACCCTGAAATTCGCTCCGTTGATGACTTGCTCGATATGATCAACCATGTCCGTGACATCACTGGTAAGCCGGTGGGCTTTAAAGCCGTGCTCGGCAGTAACGATTGGATCATTGATCTCTGCCGTGCCATTGAGCAACGTGGTTCGCAAAGTGCCCCAGATTTTATTACGTTGGATGGCGCAGAAGGTGGCACAGGCGCAGCGCCGCAATCATTAATAGATTATATGGGCTTACCTTTAGGGCAAGCGTTACCTTTGCTGGTGGATACACTCGATAATTTTGGTTTACGTCCTCGAATACGCATTATTGCTTCAGGAAAGTTAATCACACCCGACCGCGTCGCGTGGGCAATTTGTGTTGGTGCTGACTTTGTTACCACAGCGCGCGGATTTATGTTCGCATTAGGCTGTATTCAGGCGTTGCAGTGCAATAAAAACACTTGCCCTACGGGTATTACCACTCATGACCCTCGTTTACAGCGTGGTTTAGTGCCGGAAGACAAAGCCGAGCGCGTAGCGCACTTTGCAAGGTCTTTGGTGCAAGAGGTGGGCATTATTGCGCACAGTTGTGGGGTGGAAGAGCCGCGTGAGCTTTGCCGAGAACATGCGCGCATGGTGCAGCCAAATGGTGAAGCTAAGTTATTAACGGAGGTTTATGGTGTTGAGCATTATCATCATGTTGCTGATATCGCGCCTGCGGATAGTGAATATTTTTAAGTTAAGGCACCTCTGATTAATACAAGACAGGGCTGACTAATACAAGACAGGGCTGATTAAAACAGGCTGAGTTGTTGCTCGTTTTTCGATGCACGACTTGGCCATTTTTTTCTAGGAGATCGACGTTTTCTGGAACCGTGTTTTTGGCCAATTTCTTTAGCGGTGGCTCGGTATTCACCGGTATTAATGTGCTGCATTCTTGCTCGGGCCATGCGCGATGCTTGTGCGAAGTCGACAAGTGGCGCGGGGTAGTCTTCACCAATGATCAATCCAAAATGTTGCTGCTGTTTTTTACTCATTAGCCAAGGTTCGAAAATCCATTGGTCGGACACATGCTTTAATTCAGGCACCCACTGACGAACGAAGTTGCCACTTGGATCGCACTTTTGTGCCTGCGTAATCGGGTTGTACATGCGTGGAATGTTGATGCCCGTTGTGCCCGCCTGCATTTGCACTTGCGGGTAGTGAATACCGGGTTCGTAATCGGTAAATAGCGAAGCGAGCCAGTGCGAGACTGGCTGCCACGGGAGCCATAAGGGAAAGCTGGCTACCGAGACGAGCATGGCGCGCATACGAAAGTTGATCCAGCCATAGTGTTGCAAGTAACGCATGCAAGCATCCACCATCGGCCAGCCCGTTCTACCATGCTGCCATGCTGAAAAAAACTCCTCATTCATTATTCGGTTTAGATGGTCGGTCGCGGGATGAAGATTATTTATCTCCATTTGTGGTTCATCTTCGAGCTTTTGAATAAAGTGACAGTGCCACCATAAACGTGATTCAAAAGCGCTCAGGCTTGCTTTCCAGCGGCCAGAGGCACTCTGTTGGTGCTGCTGAAGTGTTTGGTATAATTCCCTCATGCTGAGGCAGCCATAGGCGAGGTAAGGGCTTAAACGAGAGCAAGCCGACTCGGCTGTGATAGGAGAACTTATAGACCCTCGATAGGTTTCTCCGCGCAATGTTAAGAAACTTTCAAGAACGCTTAAGGCCAGTTTTCTTCCACCGCGTTGGCGACCAAGGCAAGGTGTTGGGTCATGGCTGACGGAGTGCGGCAATTCCTCCGCAGGCTGAGTATGATTTAACCACGAAAATACGCCGTTTTTTGGCAAAACGACGATGGGTTGCTCCATGTTTTTTTTCCAAGTCGATGCCCATGCATCACGATTATTAAGTGCACGAGTCACACTAAATTGGCGATATTCTTGCCAGTGAACACCTTGTTGTTGGCACCACTTTTTTACATTTTTATCACGCTGATACGTCCATAAATTTCCGGTTTCTTCATGGCTATGCAGCGCAAATGTCCCGTACTCTTTCTGTATTGTTTCGAGCACATTAATCACACTACCGGCACACCACTGAAGCCCGCCATTTTTGCTCATTAGGTCTTGATGTAAATCGAGTAGGGACTCACGAATAAACATCCACTGGCGATTGCTAGTGTCGGGGAGTCGCCAATACTCAGGTTCTAAAACGTAAATGCACAGCGTAGGACCAGCATTTAGAGCGGCGGTTAACGCGGCATTATCTTGTGTTCTTAAATCCCGTTTAAACCATACCACTTGCAGCATTAATGCTCTCCGTCAAATACAGGGACAACGGGGGCTGGGTATGTCTCTAGGTGTTTTATTCCGCTTTGGTGAGCCAGTACGTCATCCAAAGTAACGAGATTGAGTTCGGGGCACCATTGTCGAATATGTGTTAATTCAGGATCATATTGATGTAACTGCTTATTTAAATCGAATTGGCGCTGAGGGCGCGCATCATGGCCAACGCCTGCAATATAAGCCCAGTTGCCATAATTACTCGCCACATCAAAATCAATTAAATGCATCTCAAACCAGCGTGCGCCTAAACGCCAATCCAGTTTTAATTGATGAATAAAATAACTCGCCATGTTTTGCCGTAAGCGATTAGAAACAAAACCGGTTTGTTGTAGTTCGCGTAACCCTGCGTCAATCATAGGAACGCCTGTCGTGGCATGACGCCATGCTTGCCATCGCTCCTCGTTGAACTGACTACCGTGTGTTTTTCTTTGTAGTCCGCCTTCCGAAAAGAGTGCGGCGCCAAAATCGTGCTTGGGGTTGATCATAGAACTACGTAAAGACCAATGAAAATACTCGCGCCATAGAAGCTCAAATTTAAGCCAGTAGGAGTGCTCATCGCTGCCATATACGGCTTCGTATTGCAGGATTTCATGCCAGACATAACGTGCAGATAAACAGCCCCAAGCAAGGTAAGCACTGAGATGGCTGCTTGAGGCGTGTTCCATAGGACGATCAATTAAGTCATTGCGAGTACGTTTGTAATGACTGATGGCTCGTTGTTCCCAGAGGTAATGTTTTAACCATTGTTTGCCACCTCGTTCGCCGCCGGATAAAACGAGAGGTGGGCAGTGTTCTTGATCTGGCCAGGCAATGGGGGAGTATAAGTTTAGTAATTGCTCATGCAGTGCCAATACGGGGGTGTCGATACTTTTGGCAACTTGCCAATGCCGTGGTGATTTCTCTACGCACTTTCTAAACGCGGTGAATGTACTTGGAAAGTCTGTGAGTAAATCATCACACTGAGCGCTCGAAAGCAGCGTTTGCGCATCATAGGTTGTCATTGAAATCACGGAGGGTGAATCAGGAATCGTTAAATTACGTATCTGATTTAAAGTATCGCGCTCTTCAGGCGCTTGGGGCTGGCTAGTAATAAGATGGATATTGTAGTCTTTGAGTTCATTAAATAGCTGTGCAAATACCTTTGCCGGATCACCGGAATACATATGGAAATTGATGGTCTGATCTTCGAGTTGGCGATGCAGGTCAATGAGTGCGGCTCTTAAAAAATGTGCTTTAGCTGTGGCGAGCCGAGTCATACCAAGGGCATCTTCTTGCAACCAAATTTCTGGCAAAATGTAGACAACTGATAGGGGCCCACACTCAGGTGCTTGAGCCAGTGCGAGGCGAAAGCCTTCGTTGTCGTGCAGTCGTAAGTCATTTCGTAACCAGAGGATTTGAGTCATTAAAATTCATCCTCCACGCTACCGGCGGCACATAAATTCGCTGAAGCCGTGTTTGAGTTTTTTGTACTGCTTACCTTAGCGGCATATTTGCAGCGCACCGAGCAATATTTAACGTTATCCCAATCGCGTGCCCATTTACGTCGCCAGCAAAAAGAGAGTTGGCAGTGTTCGCAAATTTTTTTAGGTTGAAGTAATTTTTTGTGAGTCATGTAAACACCTTAGAGTTAATTGTCATGGAGCCTTACAGCTCGTTTAGATGTTCAAGTAGGTGGTTTGAGCGGGCAATAATGGCGTCACGTTTGTTGCTATCCATACGCTCGAAATTGCGATAAATCATGCTCATTCTCTGATTTTTGGCAAAGGTGTCTTTGTGGCGATGGATGAAATTCCAATACAAGCTATTAAATGGGCAGCTGTCTTCATCAGTGGCTGTTTTAACTTGGTATTCACACCCTTTGCAGTAATCAGACATTTTGTTGATGTAATTGCCTGAGGCCGCGTAGGGTTTACTGCCTAAGTACCCTTCATCAGCATGCAGTACCATACCCAATGTATTTGGCAGCTCGACCCACTCATAAGCGTCGGCATAAACGGCTAAATACCATTCGCATACCGCTTCAGGAGCAAGGCCTGCGATGAGTGAAAAATTACCGGTGATCATGAGTCGTTGAATGTGATGTGCGTAGGCGTTGTTGAAGGTGTTTTTGAAACTGTCCGCCATGCAAGCCATTCGAGTTTTACCTGTCCAGAAGTAACTCGGTAAGTCTCTTGTGTGATTTAGGTTGTTCGCTTTGGCATAACTCGGCATTTTTAACCAATAAATTCCACGCACATACTCACGCCAGCCAATCACTTGGCGGATAAATCCTTCGGCAGCATTTAATGGAATATGTCCTGTTTTATAGGCTTTTTCTACGTCGTCACATACTTCTTTTGCCGTCAGTAATCCACAGTTTATATAGGGCGAAAGCAGACTATGAAATAGGCGGCTTTCGTCTTTGACCATAGCGTCTTGATAATCACCAAAGTAAGGCAGCCCATGCTTAACAAAGTAACGAAGAGCCTGAATGGCTTGTTCTCGTGTGGTGGCCCAGTGAAAATTTTCAAGTGAATTCGGATGCTCGGGTAGATGCTCAGAGAAATAGGTGTGGACTAATGTCAGCACATCTTTATCTATTTGATCGCGTTCAAACTCGGGTGGAGACGGCAACGGTGGATCGCCTTTCCAGCGCTTGCGGTTATCGGCGTCGTAATTCCATTGGCCACCTTCAGGTTGGCCTTCTTCTGTCATTAAATAGCCGGTTTTACGGCGAATTTCTCGATAAAAGTACTCCATGCGTAATTGCTTGCGGCCATCTGCCCAGTCGGCAAATTCAGAGGTGGTGCAGATAAAACGATCATCGCCATAAATCTCGACAGGCACCCCAAGCGTTTTTCGCCACTGGAGGTCCATCTGATGTTGCAAACGGTATTCGCCGCACTGAGTCATTATTAGTGCTTCTGGGGAAAGGTCTTCTACAGATTTCTCAAGAATAGCGATTAGACTTTGTTCGTGTCGTTCTGGATCGAAGGAGTAATAATCCACTTGCCAACCCTGTTGGCGAAGTTCGGCACAAAAATGACGCATAGCACTGAAGATAAGGGCAATTTTTTGAGGATGGTGGGGCACATAGGTGGCTTCTTCCATGACTTCAGCCATGATGAGGCGATCTTGGGTTGGGTCGAGTACACGCAAGCTGGCCAGAGTCAGTGTGAGTTGATCCCCTAATATCAATCCTATTTTCATATCTATACGTTTTGATTATGTATGGTATAGGTATTGTATAGGTATTTTGAGGTGGTATCTATGCTTGAGTCTGGATCACATCCTCCAATATGCGACAGATATGGTGGGAGATTTAGTCATTTTTCGTGAGGCTTACAAACAAAAATAGGCGGTAAATGAGACGAATCTAGGTGCATATCAGCCAGTCACCCTAGATATTGGCCTTTCAATGAAGATCGAGGTTGCGGAACTTCGACAGAGCCATATGCTATTACCCCAGTAGATTCTCATATCAATGTGATTAAGGCGTGATTATGTCCTCAGGTAGCCCGACAGATTTTCAAGTAATGAGTGCTGACGATATTAAACAAGTGGCGGTGATTGGTGCCGGTACGATGGGACGAGGAATTGCCATCTCGTTTGCCAATGCAGGTATTGCTGTGACCCTACTTGATCTTAATGAAGAGGTGCGTACGCAAGCGGTCAGCTATATAGAAGGCATTTATGCCGGTATGGTTAAGCGCGAACGGATCACACAAGACAATGCCGATGCGTGTTTGCAGCGTTTTACTACCACGGGCGAGTACGCAGATATTTCTCAGGCAGACCTTGTGGTGGAAGCGGTATATGAGAACCTTGATCTTAAAAAGAGCATCTTCCGCGAGCTGGATAAGGTCATGAAGCCAGACGCTATTTTAGCGACGAATACCTCTTATTTAGATATTGATGCCATCGCTGCGGAAACCACCCGCCCGAGCCAAGTGCTGGGCCTGCACTTCTTCAGCCCGGCGCACATTATGAAGTTGCTTGAAATCGTTCGTGGTGAAAAAACAGACCCTGCCATACTGGCGATTACAGAAGCGCTTGGTGCCAAAATAGGCAAAGTAGCCGTGGTTGCAGGCAACTGTCACGGTTTTATTGGCAATCGCATGTTAGAACCTTATGTTTTCCAGTCGCGTCGCTTGTTATTAGAAGGTGCGCTGCCTAAGCAAGTGGATAATGCACTACAACGTTGGGGCATGGCCATGGGGCCGTTCCGTATGTATGACGTGGTGGGAATTGATTTGGAATGGCGGGCGCGTCAAATGTCGGATAAAAAACTCGACGTTGGCTCTGCCGCCGAGATGAATGTGCGCTTAGATGATCGTCTGTGTGAGATGGAACGTTTTGGTCAAAAGAACGGCCAGGGGTATTACCGCTATGAGGCGGGTAGCCGCGAAGCTTTAGTCGATGAATCTGTTGAAGCCTTAGTGGTCGAAGTATCAGAGGGTGCTGGCTTTACACGCCGTGAAATTACCGACGAAGAAATTAGCGAACGCTGCATTTTGGCCTTGGTAAATGAAGGCGCAAAAATATTAGACGAAGGCTTTGCGCGCAACAGTGCCGATATTGATAAAGTCTACCTTAATGGTTATGGCTTTCCGAAAGAACGTGGCGGCCCAATGGCTTATGCCGATGAGCGTGGTTTGAGCGATATCCTTAAGAAAATTGAAGGCTTTGAAAAAGACCAAGGCAGTATTTGGCAGCCATCAGCCTTATTGAAAAAGCTTGCCGCCGAAGGTAGTAAGTTTTCAGACATTACTAATAAATAAAAAATATTAATGCAGAAAAAAATAGAGACCGGAGTTAAAACCCATGACAGCCTTTAAAGCGCCATTACGTGACATGCGTTTTGCAATGCACGAAGTACTCAACACAACCGCGCACTATCAGAACCTTGGTCGTGACGATTTAACCGCTGAAATTATTGATGCGGTTTTAGAAGAGGGTGCAAAGTTTAACGAAGGCGTGGTTGCTCCGCTGAATCGCAGTGGCGATGAAGAAGGCATCGTATTTAAAAACGGCGAAATCAAAACCCCTGAAGGCTTTATTGATGCCTATCAGCAGTTTTGTGATAACGGTTGGGCTTCCATGACGGGCAGTGAAGACTTTGGCGGCCAAGGGCTGCCTTTATCGTTAGCCGCTCCCTTTCACGAAATGATGATGGCGGCGAATTTATCATTCCGCGTGTATTCTGGTCTGACCGAAGGTGCCGTATTAGCGCTAACCAAACACGGCAGTGACGAATTAAAAACAGGTTATTTGCCGAAGCTTATTTCTGGTGAATGGGCGGGCACTATGTGCTTGACCGAGCCTCACGCCGGGACGGATTTAGCACTGTTGCGCACGAAGGCCGAACCGCAAGCGGATGGCTCGTACGCTGTGAGTGGCACCAAAATATTCATCAGTGGCGGCGAGCAAGATATGTCGTCAAACATTGTTCATTTGGTATTAGCGCGTTTACCAGATGCACCCGCGGGCGTGAAAGGTATTTCGTTATTTTTAGTACCCAAATTTTTACCGGATACCAATGGCGACCCGGGTGAACGTAATCCTGCCGTGTGTGGTTCGGTGGAACATAAAATGGGTATTAAAGCCGCAGCGACGTGTGTGATGAATTTCGATAACGCCAAAGGTTGGTTAATCGGCCAAGAAAACCGGGGCTTGGCCTGCATGTTTACCATGATGAACGACGCGCGTTTTCAGGTCGGCTTGCAAGGCTTGGGCATCGCTGAAATGGCTTATCAAGGTGCGGTGGAATACGCACTGGATCGTTTACAGTCACGTTCACTTAGCGGCCCTAAAAATCCGGATAAAGTCGCTGACCCGATCATCGTTCATCCAGATGTGCGTCGCATGTTGTTAACGCAAAAAACCTTAGTGGAAGGTTGTCGCTTACTCGCCTATGAAGCCGCACAAGCGTTAGATAACGAAGAGCATCACCCAGACTCGGACGTGCGTAAAACGGCGGGTGTTCGTGCTGCGTTATTAATTCCTGTAGTGAAATCTTTCCTAACCGACATGAGCGCCGAAGCGGCTAACTTGGGTATGCAGGTGTATGGCGGACACGGTTTTATTCGTGAGTGGGGTATGGAACAGCTGGTACGCGATGGCCGTATTACGCAGATTTATGAAGGCACTAACGGCATTCAAGCGCTTGATTTATTGCGTCGTAAAGTGATGGGCGATCAAGGGTTAGAGCTTGCTCGTTTGCAAGATGAAATTGATGCCTTCTGTGAAGCGAATGATCTGAGTGAAGGTTTGCGTTCTACTATAGCTTCGTTAAATTCAGTGAATGCGCATTGGCGTAAGCTGGCAAAAGACATTATTGCTCGTGGTACTGAAAACCCAGAAGACATTGGTGGTTGTGCAACGGACTTCTTAAGCTTCTCATCGTACGCATTACTCGCTTATGGCTGGGCTCGTATGGCTGTGGTAGCGAAACAGAAATTAGAAGAGGGCGCAGGCGATAGCGATTTTTATAATGCCAAAATCGCTTCTGCGCGTTTTTACATTGAGCGTATTTTACCGCGTGCCGAGATGCATCGTCAGGTATTAGAAACGCCGGTGGATACTTTATTTGGCCTAACCGCTGAGCAGTTTGTTCGCACTTAATTTTGTGCTGAATAAACATATGAAATAGTGGTTACACCGAGTCAGGTTGCAGAAGGAAAATAACAAAATGAATGCATTTACGTTCAGCACAACCCGAACCATCATTAACGAGATTGGTAGTGCACGCCGCATCGCGCAATTGTGCGAAGAACAAGGTGCGCGCAGCGTCATGCTGGTGACGGACCCAGGCATTATCGCCGTTGGTTTGCTTGAACAGGTTGTGCCTGGATTTAAAAACTTAGGTCTCCAACTGACAGTTTTTAAAGATGTTGAAGCCGACCCATCTGATAAAACTGTTGAAGAAGCGACACGTCAGGCGCGTGCGGCGAAGGCGGATTTTGTGATTGGCTTTGGTGGTGGTAGCTCAATGGACGTGGCCAAGTTGGTGGCTTTGTTGGCTCACCCTGAATGCAAGCAACCCTTAAGCAGCATGTATGGCGTGGGTAACGCACGCGGGGTGCGCTTGCCGCTCATGCAAGTGCCTACCACCGCAGGCACAGGCTCCGAAGTGACACCCATTGCGATTGTGACCACAGGCGAAACCACCAAAGCCGGTGTGGTCTCGCCAGTGTTGCAGCCAGACATTGCTTTGCTGGACGCTGATTTAACCAAAGGCTTGCCACCACACGTGACAGCAGCCACGGGCATTGATGCCATGGTGCACGCGATTGAAGCCTACACCAGCGCCATCAAGAAAAACCCTGTATCGGATTTGCTCGCCAAAGAAGCGTTACGTTTGCTCTCGACCAACTTAATGACCGCCGTTACCGATGGCAATGACTTGGACGCGCGCAGCAATATGTTGCTTGGCGCTTTATACGCTGGGCAAGCCTTTGCTAATGCGCCGGTGGCGGCGGTTCATGCCCTTGCATACCCGCTAGGTGGGCACTATCACATCCCGCACGGACTGAGTAATTCACTGGTATTGCCACAGGTGATGCGTTTTAACGCACCAAGTTGCGCCGAGTTATACGCTGAATTAGCGCCGTCGATTATGGGAAGTGACGCACCATCTGGTTCTGCAACTGAGATCACAGACGCACTCATTTCGTGGCTAGAAACACGTATTAAAGAGGCTGGTTTACAAACACAATTGCGTCAGTGTGGTATCACCGAAGAGGCGTTACCTATGCTCGCCAGTGAAGCCATGAAGCAAGAGCGCCTGTTGATGAATAACCCGCGTGAGGTTACTGAAGCTGATGCGTTGGCGATTTACACCGCTGCTTTTTAATTTAGCTGCATTTAATCTAACTGCTTTTAATTTAGCGCCTTTTAATTCAGTTTTCTGACTTAGGAATGTTCAAGAATGAATTCAGAAAAACCCATTAACCGCAGTGACTACAAACAGTTTTCACCCATTGTTACGCGCTGGATGGACAACGATATTTACGGTCATGTGAATAATGTGACCTACTACTCTTACTTTGATAGCGCAGTAAATCGCTACTTAATTGATGAAGGTGGCTTAGATATTCACGACGCACCGATTGTCGGTTTTGTAGTGAACTCGCATTGTAATTATCTGGCACCCATTGCCTACCCAGATGCTATTGAAGTGGGTTTGCGCGTGAATAAATTAGGCAATAGTTCCGTGACCTACGGCGTCGCTATTTTTAAAGAAGGCGAAGAAACAGCCTGCGCCTATGGCGATTTTATTCACGTATTTGTGGAACGTGCGGCGAATAAATCCGTCCCAATGCCTGAATCCATTCGCAATGCTCTTGAGAAACTGGTGATTTAACATGACTAAAAAATACCCTTACTACCTCGCGGGCGAGGCTATTTACGCGAATACTGATCTTAAAGTTACCGACAAATACAGCGGCGAAATCGCATACGAAGTCCCTTTGGCTACACCAGATGTTTTAGACCAAGCGATAACGGCTGCGGTCGAAGCGACCGACGCCATGCGCAAAATGACGGTGTACGAGCGCCAAGCGGTGCTTGAGCATTGTATTAAACGCTTTACTGAACGCCAAGACGAACTGGCCGAAGCGCTGTGCATTGAAGCCGGTAAGCCCATTAACGATGCCAAAGGCGAAGTCGGGCGTTTAATCGACACTTTCAAAATTGCCGCTGAAGAAACCCCACGCATGTTGGGAGAAACGCTTCCGCTGGATATTAGCCCACGTGCCAAAGGCTATCGTGGCATGACGCAGCGTGTGCCGATTGGCCCATGTGCGTTTATTAGCCCATTTAATTTTCCACTTAATTTGGCCGCGCACAAAGTTGCCCCCGCCATTGCCGCCGGTTGTCCGTTTGTCTTAAAACCGGCGAGCATGACCCCGATAGGCGCGTTAGTCATTGGTGAGATTTTAGCGGAAACCAATTTACCCAAAGGCGCGTTTTCGATCTTGCCGTGCCGTCGTTACAGTGCCGATTTACTCACCGAAGATGAGCGCCTGAAACTGTTGAGCTTTACTGGTTCGCCAGATGTTGGCTGGAAACTCAAAGCGCGTGCCGGTAAAAAGCCCGTTATTTTAGAACTGGGCGGCAACGCCGCTTGTGTGGTGGATAACGACTGGGATCTCGACGACGCCGTTGCTCGTGTGATTATCGGCGCTTTTTATCAATCAGGCCAAAGCTGCATTGGGGTACAGCGCTTGTTTGTTCACAGCGATGTGTACGACACCTTTAAAGAAAAGCTCTTGGTAAAAACCAACGCATTAAAAAGCGGTGATCCAAAAGACCCAGAAACTTTTATTGGCCCTATGATCAGCGAAGACGAAGCGAAGCGCTTGCACGGTTGGATTACTGACGCACAAGAGCGTGGCGCGACCTTGCTGTGCGGCGGTGAACGCGATGGCAATATGCTGCAAGCCACGCTCATGGAAAACGTCCCGCACGATTGCGAACTCAGCGCCGAAGAAGCCTTTGGCCCGGTGGCGATACTTGAACCCTTTGACGACTACGACGCTGTGCTTAAGCGAGTTAATGACAGTCGTTTTGGCCTGCAAGCGGGCATCTTCACCCGCGACATCTACAAAGCTCAGCAAGCCTGGGACGAACTGGAAGTGGGTGGAGTCGTTATTGGTGACGTACCAAGCTGGCGGGTAGACCACATGCCCTATGGCGGCGTAAAAGACTCTGGCCTTGGCCGAGAAGGTATACGTTGGGCCATGGAAGACATGACCGAGCTGCGTTTGATGGTGGTGAGAACTCCCCAAAAGTAGCAGGGGGATCAATCGCCGGTAGGAGCCAGTCCTATCGGCGATTGTTTACTTTAAGACATTTATTGATTTAAGAATCCAATGCCAGCATTTTTATCGAAACACCAATAGTCATAACGACCATCGCAATTTTTATCAGCATTTGGCCATTTTTTACTACCAGTCGTGCTCCTATTGCCCCGCCGATAATTTGACCCAAAAACATGGCAATACCTACTTCCCATATAATTGAGCCAGACATAATGAAGTAAATCAGCGCCGCCAAGTTACTGCAAAAATTCAACAGCTTGGCGTAGGCCGTGGCTTTAATTAGGTTGTAGCCCAGTAGTAAAGTAAAAGATATCGCGAAAAAAGCGCCAGTGCCGGGGCCAAAAAAACCATCGTAAAAACCAATCACCGATGCCACAAACAGGCTATACACCAACCCTGAAACAAGATGCTTGCGGTCTAAGGCGCCCAAATTAGGCGAGAATAAAAAATACAAAGAAAAACCAATCAATAAAAACGGAATGATGACAGCGAGAAAGCTGCTATCGATCCGAGTGAGCAACATACTCCCTAAAAAAGAACCGACAAAACTGCTGGCAATCATTAGTTTGGCGCTGTTTAGGTCGATGTGCCCTCTGCGCACAAAGTGAATTGTGGACGCCATAGAGCCACCCACCGCGCCCACTTTGTTAGAAGCGATCGCCTGAGCGGGCGGTACTCCACACATTAATAATGCTGGAATGGTAATCAGTCCTCCGCCGCCAGCAATGGCGTCGATACAGCCTGCGATCATGGCGGCGAAGAAGAAGAGTGTCAGTAGCTCGATAGAAAAGGTCATTCCTTGTTCCTGTTGAAGAGATGCCTGTATGTATTATTGATTCGGTGAGTTGAGTTTATTAACCAATTCACATAATTGAGCCAATTGCTGAAAAGCAGACCGGCTTCCTTCCGTATCTTCGTTTAGCGGCCAGCCACAGTTAATTCTAAAACAATCGTGATACGCCTCATGGGTACTAAAACAGGCACCGCTGCGTATATCAATGTGAGTTTTCTGAGCAGCCTCTTGCAGTTCACTTGTATCGAGATGAGGAATCTTTATCCATAAAACGAGGCCGCCATCGGGTAGGCTGACCAGCGCATTACTGGGTAAGTGTTCGAGCAAATAGTGTCGGTAAGTATTCACCTGATGATGTAATGTGAGGCGAATTTTGTTCACGTGCGAACGGTATTCACCGGTAAGAATAAATTCGGCAAGGCTAGATTGCAGCAAGTTATTTATGCCAAAACCCGTCATGGCATGATGATGGGTATAGCGCTGTTGGTGGCGACCGGGTAGACACCAGCCAAGTCGAAAGCCCGCCGCTAATGTTTTCGATATGGAGCCACACCACACGACATAACCTTCTTTGTCCCAATATTTTGCCGGCAAGGGCAGGTGTTTTTGATGGGATAATTCGAAGTAGACATCGTCTTCAATCATTGGAATTTGGTGCGTTGTAGCAAGCTTTACCAGCGCCTGCTTTTGCTCTACTGACAAAGTGATGCCGATCGGGTTGATATTTGACGTGCTAAACAACGTCGCTTGAATAGCACCCTGCTGCATTTTTTCTTCAAGCAATGCCAAATCCAAGCCTTGGTGGGTGCAGGGTATTTCAATAATATTTCGTGATAACGTTGCGAGTAAATCGAGCAAACCACTGAAGCAGGGTGAACTGATGGCAACGGTATCGCCTACTTGCGTCAGGCTTTCTATGGCAATACGGATGCTATCGATGCAGCCGTGGGTAATGACGCATTCATCGGCGGTAAAGTGAAAGTGATCATGGCGAAAATGATCGGCAAGCGCGTGCCTTAAGGTTTTATCGCCTTGTATTTCGGGATAACGCATAAGTTGCATTGCAGAGCGTTGTGTTACCCGTTTAATACAGCGTTGCAGTTCACTCAGTGGCAGTTGCCCAGGTGAAACCATGCAGGTGCCAAGCGGGTTGAAAAACGACACCGTCGGACTATAACCGTGATCCGGGGCAAACCGTTTAGGGTCGCGCGTTTGCATGCCAGTTAAGATCGGGCGGGGAAACGACACATCCTCATGCTGGTTGGCAACAAAATACCCTGATTGCGGTTGCGCAAAAATATAGCCTGCTTGTTGCAGATAGTCATAGGTTCTTGTCGCCGTCGTCATACTGACTTGGTGCTGTTTTGCCATAATGCGCAGGGCAGGCAGGCGACTGCCCGCGGGCAGCTTATGGGTGCGCATGTCTTCGATAAATTGTTGAGCGAGTGTTTCGTAGAGTGTCATGGTCGATGGCACCGAGCAGTAAACGTAGTGCGTAATTGTACTCTTATTTATGTTAAAAATTGAATCTGTTCTCTTTTTATTGTTTCTTTAATACTGGCTGCAACTTATCAATAAGCTGGAGCCGGTGATGAAATTAAAAGATGTGCTGTTGTTGGTGTCGTTAATGGCACTGTGGGGATTCAACTTCAGCGTGATTAAACTGGGCACAACCGAGATAGATCCCTTGGTATTAACGGCACTGCGTTTTACGTTTGCGGTGTTTCCACTGATCCTCTTTATTAAGCGACCCAATGTGCAATGGCGCTACTTGATTAGCTATGGATTGAGCTTTGGCGTGGGCGTTTGGGGCATGACCACCTTATCCATCGATGTCGGTTTATCCGTGGGAATGGCGTCGTTACTGTTGGATATGAGCGTTGTCAGTAGCTTACTGGTCGGCTGGCTGTGTCTTAACGAGGTCATCACGCGTAATAAGCTAATTGGTGCTGGTTTAGCGTTACTTGGCTTGGCTTTAATCATGATTTCTAACGGTGGTACAGTGACCGTGAAAGGTGTTCTTCTTGTACTGGTGGCATCGGTATTTTGGAGTGTCAATGGATTGATTGTGAAGCGCTCTAACACGCAGTCTATTTTTGCCTTTAACGTGTGGGCAATGATGTTTGCACCACTGCCTTTATTAGCGTTGGCAGCATTGAGTCATGGCACACAAGCCATCATGCTTATTCCACAGCAATTTACTGGCTGGACCTTGTTTTCTGTGTTGTTTCAGGCCTATCCAACCACCTTATTAGGTTATTGGTTTTGGAATAAGATGATTATGAAGTACTCAATATCCAGTGTGGCTCCGATGACATTGCTTATACCTGTTTTTGGTATGTTAGGCGGTTACTGGTTTTATGACGAAGTGGTGTTATTTAATCAAGTGATTGCCGCAGGATTAATTTTGTTAGGACTCTTTATCGGACAGATGAATGCGAACCTGTCTTTGTCTCAGGCCACATACCGTTCATCATCATCGGATAGGCCACCGGCTTGTAATCAGTAAATTCAATCTCGCGCACGTACTTAAAATCTGTCCACAACATACGTGCGCCTTTCAACCACATTGTTGGTTTCACTCTGCGCTCGATTAACTCAATTTCTTCAGGTGTTGCCGGTCTTATCGGCCCCACTTTTCCATATAAGCGAATACCAGGCGGTGCAGAAAACTGACCCGTCAATAACGCTTTAAACCAATACCAACGGCCAACATTGACCGCGGATATGCAAGCATTTGGATTGTGATCAATATTCTCACCCAAAGCATTGGCGTAATGATCGAAGAAATAACCGGTCTGGTTATCGCGTAAAAATACAGTGCCGACAGGCGTAATATGCGGCGTGCCGTCAGGGTGAATGGTTGCAATAGAGCAATGCATTGCAGAAGTTTGGCAGGTCTCTAACGTCTTTTTTATCTTTAGCCAGTTGTTCTTAAGGCTCATCATCAACTCCCTGTTGGATATAAACAGCCAAAAGAATAACGAGGTTGAGTCGATAAGGCGAGCGTATAGGGTAATTTGAGTGCTTGTATTGGTTTGATAAACACGAGTTTTAAGCGGGGTTGCGCGATGTGGGGGTGGGTGTTAGATTGTTTTTCTTATTACATTGGTCAGCGATATAAGTGACAGTGTTCTATAAGGATAACAGGATGTTATGAGACTAGAATTAATCGAAAACGATAGTCAAAAAATTAATATTGTTGAGGGAATGTTAATTGATATCGAAGGTTTAACACCTGATAGTTTTTACAAAAATGAACAAAGGGAAGTACCCACTGCCTGCTAACTAGGTTATTTTGATAATATTTCAATTTGTGTAATAGAAACATTTACGGAGAATCCTTTTGAGCTATCTATTGTTAACTTTGGTATCGCAGAGTTTGCTCAAGGAGAAGGTAAAGGCAGAATTTTTATTAGCCATCTTGAAAGTTTAGCTATAAATGAAGGCTACAATAAAATTCGACTAATTTCACATCCTGATGCATATGGTTTTTATCTTAAGTGTGGCTACTCTAGATATGGTAGTGGCGAGTATGGGCTTTGCAAAAATATTTAAGTAAATCCGAAGCGTAAAAACTCGGTAATATAGAATAGATATCTTCGAAGCTGGTAATAAATTTTTAGAATTTATTTAAATAGTTACAGCGTAATGTCTGGAGATTTTCAGAGTGTGTATTCAAGGAGAGTTATATGGATAACGAAATAGTTCAATTCAAAAGTTTGGTGGAGCTTCGAGAATACATAATACAGTTTGATGGGTATAGAGCGCGTCCGACTCAAGCTGGTGAGCACCCTACTTTATATAGAGAAGGTGACACCTGTAACTCAAACACCTCTGGAGTTCGACATAGAGATTATTTTTTTGATGTTGATGGTGCTTGGGTGTTGCCACATAACCAAAAAGGACTCTCTTTTTCAGGAACGTGGAAACATTTAAGCGGTGTGTATAAGATGTTTAGCAGAGGAACAGAAAGATATCCAGATGTACATTGGGTGTTGTCTAAGGCGGACTTGCCTAAAGGACTGAAGTTTGAGCCGGATATGTCCAAAAGCTCGAAAGCTAAAGGTCATTATTTTTTAACCGTAACTGAAAGGATGCATGTGTCGCAATTACGCCAAAAACTACTCTGGATTGCTGACAGGATGCAAAAAATTAGCCCTGACGGAGATCTAGTATGAGCTTTAGGCCTTATCATTATGAACATATAAAAGACTTTATTTTATATTACGCTTCCAGTTTAGGACGGCCAGATATAAAAAATATATTAGATAATGGAATTTCGTGCTATGACGACGCGAAACTGTTTTGTGATTTTATGCCTGTTATTTTAGATCAGAGAAAAACTGATGAAAAATTAAACTCTTCTATACCAGTAGAAATAGGTACTGGTGTGATACAAGACCTTCATTACGAAGCAGGAGCTTTTGTCTGTGATGCTGGATTTGAAAGTGTGTGGGATGAAATGATTGAAGGGTTGTAAATTATTAATCGTAGAGTTGCCGTCCGTTTTCATGGCGCAGCGCGTGAATCTAAACTCAGTAACTGCGAGCCAGCTCTCAGCACGTATACCGCCCCTTTACAGCACGCTCAGTTAGTTTTCTAAGAAGGATTTACTTTACGTACGTCTTGACGTACGTAATTCCGAAATATACTCTGATCAATAAATACACAATCATTGAGGTGCTGTATGTCGGCAGTCACTGCAACAGAAGCGCGAAGCAATCTCTATCGTTTGATGGATGAAACCGCCGAATCACATGAGCCAGTATTAATCAGCGGTAAAAGAAACAACGCAGTACTGCTATCAGAGGAAGACTGGACGGCGATCCAGGAAACACTTTTTCTGTTATCTGTACCTGGTATGCGAGAGACGATTCGTGAGGGAATGGAAGCTCCTATCGAAGATTGTGATAAGGAGCTGGACTGGTGACATGGACGTTGGTTTATACCAAACAAGCTCAGAAAGACGCGAAAAAACTTGCCTCAAGTGGCCTTAAACCAAAAGCACAGGAATTGCTGGCGCTGCTTGCAGAAGACCCTTACCGAAAACCTCCACCTTATGAAAACTTAGTCGGTGATTTAGCGGGTGCATGCTCGCGCAGAATTAATATTCAGCAAAGATTGGTGTATCAGGTATTTGAGGCTGAGCATACTGTGAAAGTACTTCGTCTTTGGAGTCATTACGAGTAGCTGCTTTGACTCGTACAACTTGTCAGCTTGCCCCACGTTCTATCATCGTCAATCCTTGACCTCCGCAGAGCATCAGGCATGCTTGAGTGATTACCGAACGCCTTCTGATACCTATAGATCCAAGGACTGTTATGAAAGACGAAATTATCGAAACCAATGGCCCAATTAATCAAGACTCGAAGAATCTTGCCGTCTTGATTTGGGTTGGCACTATCTTCTTAGGTTTTATCCCCGGTTTGCTTGGGTATCTTTTCAAAAATGACGATGTGTTTATCAGTGCGCATTCCAAAGAAGCGCTTAACTGGTCGATTACGGCGGGTATTGCTTATGTTATTGCTTCAATTCTGACGGTGGTATTTATCGGGGTATTACTTATGCCGGTGATTGGTATTTGCCACTTTGTGTTTTGCATTTTGGGTGTTGTGGCGGCTTCTAAGGGCGAGTCATACATGACCCCTTGGGCGATTCGTTTGATTAAATAAACTAAGTTGTTAGTAGTAAACTATGCGTAAAACCGATAAAAAGTTAGACAACCAAATCATAGAAACGCTCACCGATGTTTGTGATAATGCTTTAAAGCAGTTCGAGGGTTTTCAGTGGTTAACTCATTTGGTTGATTACTCTCGTTTCCCGAAGAGTTTGCAGGTAGTTTGTGTGTTTGAGACGAACGATGAATTAAGTGATCTTGTGGCGGCCAAGCACGATCATGAATTTAATCTGTTGATTCAAAAGTCACTGTCGAAGATAGGTATTAGTATCCTAAGTCGTCAGGTGTCGTTTGATACGGAAGAAAACTGCAAAAAAGCAAACGGTGGTAAGTGGCCGGATCGATTTTCGAATCAGATATCTTGAAGTGGTGTGTGAATAGCGTGTTGGAAGGCCGTTTCAGAAAGTGTTTTAGAAGGAAGTGAATAGTTTGAAATCTTCAGCCCTAGCCTCTCAATATTAAGCATTAATCCTCTGACAAAAAAATTAAACGCGCTCTAATAGTTTAAGTTCGGAGCGCGTTTTTTATCTCTGATCAGTCGATCAAGCCAAAGCTGACGATATTCCAAAAGCTACGGCGATCCACATCAGCCAAACCACTTTTCACAAAGACTCCGTTTTCTAGTTGCGGATGTTGCGGGTGGTTAAGTTTTAGCAATGCTAACGACTTTTCGGCTTCTTCTTTAAGTTCAAGAAACTGATACGCTTCGGTCATGATGGCCAGAGCATCGCCGACGGAGGCCGTTTTTTGATAGTGCACAAGCACTTCTTCACAGCGATTAGCGGCGGCAAGGTAAGCGTGACGCTTCATGTAATATTTGGCGACGTTGATTTGATACGTCGCTAGACGCTCTCGCAGGTAGACCATACGAGCACGGGCGTCTGCATTGTAGGCGCTGTTTGGGAAGCGAGAAATCAGTTCGTTGAAGTAACCGAATGAATCTTGCAGTGGGATTGGGTTACGGTAGTCGGTGCCGTCACCAAAGTAGCGTTCAACAAAGGCAAAACCAAGTTCGTAGGTGGCTAGGCCGCGCATGTAGTAGGCGTAGTCTACTTTTGGGTGTTGCGGATGCAGACGGATGAAACGCTCAGCTTTCGCCAATACGGTTTCCATGTCTGACATTTTGAAATGCACGTAGATCAGCTCGATCTGAGCTTGTTCGGCCAGTTTCCCAAATGGGTATTGGCTTTCTAAGCGCTGTAGGCGGTCTTGGGCGACAAGCATGTTGTCGCGCTCGATAGCGTCTCGTGCTTCTGAGTAGTACTCCTGCTCGGTCAGTATTTCGTTGGTCGGTTTAGACGAACAAGCACTGAGAAATACAGCAGTTATAAGGATAAGACTTAGGGACTTTATGGAGTGCATCAACATACATCTATATAATTACGCGAATTCCGTATTAGAACACACCCTGAGCGCTTCATCATCCTTGCTGAATAGCCAATTGGCTTGCAGAAAGTAGTGCTCTTCATTATTGAGTGAATATGTCCAATAAGATCAGCGAGACCGTAGAAGTTCCTTACGAAGAGGGTAATCGCCGCTTTGACCAAGTCGCAGCGAAGCTTTTCCCTGATTATTCCCGCTCACGTCTACAGCAGTGGATCAAAGACGGGCAGCTGACTGTGGATGGTAAAACGATTCGTGGCCGCGATAAATTGGTGGGCGGTGAAACCCTTACCCTAGAAGCCGAGCTAGAAGCGGAGGGCGAGTGGCTGCCAGAAGATATTCCGCTTGATATTATTTATGAAGACGATGATATTTTGGTGCTCAACAAACCTTCGGGCTTGGTTGTGCATCCTGCGGCGGGCAATTACACCGGCACCTTGTTAAACGGTTTGCTGTTCCATTGCCCGGATCTTGTTCAAATACCGCGTGCGGGTATTGTCCATCGCTTAGATAAAGACACTACAGGTTTGATGGTGGTTGCAAAAACACTGCAAGCTCAAACGAGCTTGGTGGCGCAGTTGCAAGATCGCAGCATGGGGCGTGAGTATGAGGCTGTGCTGCAAGGTCCGATGATCAGCGGCGGTACGGTGGATGAGCCTATCTCGCGCCATGGAACTCAGCGTACCAAGATGGCGGTAAACCCGATGGGTAAAGAAGCCATTACTCACTACCGCATTTTGCACCGTTTTCCGTCGCATACGTATGTACGCTGTAAGCTCGAAACCGGCCGTACTCACCAAATTCGTGTGCACATGACGCATATTGGTCATCCGTTAGTGGGTGATAGAACCTACGCCGCCAGTCAGCGTTTGAAGAAGGGCGTTGGCCCCAAATTACGTGACCTGTTGGGTAAGTTTGATCGCCAGGCATTGCATGCGAAAGAATTAACCCTTATCCATCCGCGCACTACTGAGACGATGACTTGGGAAGTAGAGCTACCTGATGATTTTGTCGAGCTATTGAATACCATGGCGGATGATCAGGACGAAAAAGAAGAGCATGATTAAGTTAGGTTTGGCGTTAGAGTCGCCTTTGTCTTGGCCACTTCCGGATAACGTCAAGAGCGTTTTCAGTGGTCGCCAAGGCGGTGTGTCTTTAGCGCCTTACGATAGTTTTAATCTGGGTGACCATGTGGGTGATGATGATCATGCGGTTACTCAAAATCGAGCTTTGCTGCTTGATGCGCTAAATGGCGCAGAGTCTATTCAATGGTTAAGCCAAGTGCATGGCAATTGCGTGGTTGAGGCTGGCGATGGATCGCAGGTTTTGACTGCTGACGCCGTCACCACCATCAAAGCTGGGGTGGTGTGTGCCGTGTTAACCGCCGATTGTCTGCCAGTGCTATTCTGTGACAACGAAGGCAAACGCGTTGCGGCGGCTCATGCAGGTTGGCGAGGCCTTGCGGATGGTATTCTTCTTAACACGCTTAAATGTTTTGATGATCCCTCAAAAGTAAGTGCCTACTTAGCGCCAGCCATAGGCCCGACGGCGTTTGAAGTTGGCCCGGAAGTACGAGACGCCTTTGCGTGGGCCGGTGATGATTGTTTTACAGCAGGTCAAGGTGATCGCTTATATGCCGATATTTTTAAGCTTGCTCGACTGCAATTAGAGAGTGCCGGAATTGGTGCTGTATATGGCGGTGGTGTGTGTACTGCCTCTGCTCCTGAGCAATATTTTTCCTTCCGTCGTGACGGCGTAACCGGCCGACAAGTCAGCGTGATTTGGAAAACGTGTTAATCCCATACAAACCTCATGGTAAATGCTTGCCAAAAAACCTCTGAAAGCCTTGATTTTACAAGGGTTAGGTGGTTCCAACTCGTCGTGTCTGGTGATAGAATGACAGCCGCTTTTGTTAGAGTGATTTGCATCACACACCCTGAGTGCTTCCTCTGACATGTATAGCCTCTGGTACGGTTATCCTCCGTACCCGGCACATCCCGGCTTCCTGAACAAGGCAGCGGGAATCTGATGATGAACTAAAAGTGACTCATCCAGCCTTACGATCAGCCTTAGTGTGGTATTGCTCTGAATGGTCGTGCACTACTAAATCGCAGATTTATATATTTATTGCTCAACGGCGAGCACGTTTAAGAGGATAAAACGGTGGAATTGATTTCCGGCGGCGACATGCTGGTTCGTGCGTTACACGAGTCAGGCGTTGAATATATTTACGGATACCCAGGTGGCTCATTGCTGCATGTGTATGACGCAGTGTACCGACAGAGTGCAGTTAAGCACGTGTTAGTACGTCACGAGCAGGCAGCTGCTCACATGGCTGACGGCTATGCTCGTGCTACGGGTAAAGCAGGTGTGGTCATGGTGACTTCCGGTCCGGGCGCGACCAATACCATCACGGGTATTGCGACGGCCTTTACCGACTCTATTCCTATGGTGATTATTACCGGACAGGTAATGAGTCACTTGATCGGCGATGACGCATTCCAAGAAACCGACATGCTCGGTGTCTCGCGTCCTATCGTAAAGCACAGCTTCAGCGTGACACGCCCTGAAGACATTCCAGACATCGTTGCTAAAGCATTTTACATTGCTAACACCGGTCGTCCGGGGCCTGTTGTAATCGACATTCCGAAAGACATGACCATGCCGAATGAGCGCTATGAGTATGTCTATCCGAAAAAAGTGAAGCTGCGTTCTTACACGCCGCCTCAGCGTGGACACTCGGGTCAGATCAAAAAAGCCGTCGAGCTATTATTGGCCGCAAAGCGCCCAGTAATTTATGCCGGTGGTGGTGTGATTATTGACGGCAGCTCTGACAAATTACGTGCCTTGGTTGATCGCTTAGACTTCCCATGCACCAACACCCTGATGGGCCTAGGTTCTTACCCAGGCACAGGCGAGCGTTCGCTGGGAATGTTGGGTATGCACGGTACTTACGAAGCCAACGTAGCGATGCACAACGCTGATGTGATTTTGGCCGTTGGCGCACGCTTTGATGATCGCGTAACCAACGCAACTAGCAAATTCTGCCCAGACGCCAAGATCATTCACATTGATATTGATCCGTCATCGATTTCTAAAACCATCACCGCTGATGTGCCGATTGTTGGCCCCGTAGGTGCGGTTCTGGATGAAATGACAGCACTCCTGGATGAAGCAAACGAAGTCCCGGATGCTGAAGCTATTGCCTCTTGGTGGAAACAAATCAACGAATGGCGTCAACGTCATGGTGGTCGTTATGAGAAAAACGAATCACAACTGATGAAACCGCAAGAAGTGATTGAAGCTATGTGGGATGCCACCAAAGGCGACGCCTATGTGACGTCTGATGTTGGCCAGCACCAAATGTTCGCGGCGCAGTACTACAAATTTGATAAGCCAAACCGTTGGATCAACTCAGGTGGCCTAGGCACCATGGGCTTTGGTTTCCCAGCGGCGATGGGCATCAAGATGAACTTCCCAGACGACATGGTGGTATGTGTTACGGGTGAAGGTTCTATTCAGATGAACATTCAGGAACTGTCTACTTGCTTGCAGTACGGCATTCCAGTGAAAATTTTGTGTCTGAACAATGGCTCATTGGGCATGGTTCGCCAGTGGCAAGACATGAATTACGAAGGTCGTCATTCACACTCCTACATGGAATCCCTGCCTGACTTCGTCAAACTTGTTGAAGCTTATGGCCACGTTGGTATCCGCGTGAAAGGCCGTGATGAGTTGCCGCAAGCACTAGAAGACACCTTTGGTAAGTACAATGACCGTCTGGTATTCCTCGACGTTGCCGTCGATGAAACCGAGCACGTGTATCCAATGCAGGTACCTATGGGTACCATGCGCGATATGTGGTTGAGCAAGACGGAGCGTACCTAATCATGAGACACATAATTTCAATATTGCTAGAAAACGAACCGGGCGCACTATCACGCGTGGTTGGTTTATTTGCTCAGCGTGGCTACAACATCGAAACCCTAACGGTGGCCCCTACGGAAGACGAGACCTTATCTCGCCTAACCATGACCACCGATGGCGACGAGCGCAAAATAGAACAGATCACCAAGCACCTCAATCGTTTGATTGAAGTAGTTAAGCTGGTTGATTTGTCTGAAGGTGCGCACATCGAACGTGAATTGATGTTGATCAAAGTACGTGCGGTCGGCGCACAGCGTGCAGAAATTAAACGCACAGCTGACATCTTCCGTGGCCAAGTGGTGGATGTAAGCGCGAGCGTTTATACCATTCAGCTGACTGGTACGAGCGACAAGCTAGAAGCATTCATCGAAGCGATTGGTGAAAGCTGTGTACTTGAAACCGTTCGTACCGGTGTATCTGGTATCGCGCGCGGCGAGAAAGTACTGAGCTTGTAATCACGTCATACTCAGCTTAAGAAAGGGCCTTCGGGCCCTTTTTTGTGCGGTATTGCTTGGTCGCCCCCCCTATTTCTAAGGCAGTCAGGTTTTAAGTGGTGTTGTTTGTACCGATGCAACAAGAGCTGGGTTGCATTAACAGCGATAGCCAAATTCTCGGTAAAGTCAGGCTTGATGAATCTAAAAATAGTCATTTTTTTACAAGCTTGATGAATCAGTTATGGTAGAAAAATCAGAGATGTCGATGATTTTAGAAAGACTTTCTAGTCTTGATTTGGGTTAGTATTCTATTCCTATGCAAGATGATAACTAAGGGCTGTTTAGCTAGGGACGGTATGAATATCGAATATAAAATCAATGAGCCGGTAAGCACGGATCAGTTTATAGACTTGCTGAAAACTTCGACTTTAGGAGAGCGTCGCCCAGTCGAAGATAGGCAGTGCCTCGAAGGGATGCTGTTAAATAGCAACCTTATCGTTAGTGCTTGGCATAATGATCAGCTAGTTGGTATTGCTAGAAGCATTACCGATTTTCATTATGCTTGTTATTTATCCGACCTAGCTGTGAGCTTAGAACAGCAAAAATCGGGTATAGGAAAACAGCTTCAAATCCTCACACAAGCGCAACTTGGACCTAGATGTAAACTTATACTCATTGCGGCACCAGCAGCCAATGAGTATTACGAACATATCGGTTTTAACCACAGCCCGCGCTGCTGGGTGCTTGAGCGTGATTCGAATATTGGTAGTTTGTAGTGGCCATTACTGATGGAAGTAGTCATGATTTGGCTCCGCGAAATGAAACATGAAGATAAATCGCAGTTTGTTCAATTCCTAAATGATGAACGCGTAATCAAATTTTTGTCGTCGAGAATACCGTTTCCTTACACAGAAACCGATGCAGAGTGGTGGGTTACTAGGGGGAGCAAAGATGATGGAATTGTCAGCGCTATCGAGTGTGACGGATACTTTATAATTGCTAACTAACCTAACTAGAAACAAGGCCAACGTTCGATGTCTCTACCTCCTTGCCCGCAGTGTAAGTCTGCTTTCGTATATCAAGATCAAGCCAATTTTGTATGCCCTGAATGCGGCCACGAGTGGAACCCTAAAGACAGTGAGGATGACGTTTTTGTCGTACGTGATTCCAACGGTAATCTACTTGAGGTAGGCGATAAAATTACACTGATTAAAGATCTTAAGGTTAAGGGGAGTTCACAGGGTTTGAAGATCGGTGCTAAAACTGAGATTCGCCGAATTGTTGAAGGCAAGGATCACGAGCTAGATTGCAAATTCGCCGGTGTGGGTGAATTTATGGTTACGGCTAAGTTTGTGAAAAAAGCGTAGCTTACTCTCCATCTCTTTCCAAAAACGCCAAGCTCATAAACCCACTGAAGAAGAGTATCGCCATTATTCCAGCCACGTTTTCGACGGCTAGCATCAGCACCCCGCTATTTATCCAGCCCGTTTTAACTTGCTCTAGTCGCCTCCGATATAGATTTGTTTTGGTCCATTGAATATCGGGGTTTTGTTCGGACAGTCCGTAAAATTTACGAATTTTTGTAAGGATATTAAGCGGCGGCATGGCTGTCTCCCGTTGGCTGTTATGTTTAGCCTAGGCTACAGATGTATGGATTTTACAGTGGTTTGTGTTTTAGGAGCGATTTGTTCTATGCAGTAGGAAAGCTTATACGCCCTGCTTCTGAACCAAAGCAGGGCGTAGTGTCGTCTGTGTCTAAATGACCCCAGTCACACCCGGTACGTGGTTTTCGTCATCACTTTCGACAGCGCCGCCATGCCGAATTTAATTGGCAGGGGAAAGCGCACGCCGCCCGCTTCTATGGCGGTGCTGGCGTGTTTGGATTCGTCTTCGAGCATCTTCAGTAATACAGCTTTGCTTTTCTCATCTTGAGAAGGCAGCTTGCTCATATGGTCAGTCAGGTGCTTACACACTTGCTCTTCCGTCGCGGCGACAAAACCAAGGCTAACGCGATCGCTGACTTTTCCCGCAACAGCGCCAATACCAAATGACAGGCCATAAAATAGAGGGTTTAGGCGGCTGGTGTGGCTGCCGAGGTCTTTGATGCGTTCTTCGCACCACACAAGGTGATCGATTTCTTCATTGGCGGCTTCTTCCATGGCGTCTCGCACTTCAGGCAGTTTGGCGGTTAGTGCTTGGCCTTGGTATAGGGCTTGTGCACAGACTTCGCCTGTGTGATTGATGCGCATAAGTCCTGCGGCGTGTTTACGCTCTTCGTCGGTCATTTCGCTGTAGTCACGACCGCTGGCTGGCGTGCCGCGCTCTGCGGTGGCTGCGCCCGGTACAAGCGTACGTAGCGCTTGGTCGGCATTACTGATGAGCTTATCGAATAGGGAGTATCGGCGCGGTGCAGTCATTGGGTAACCATGTATTTGCTGACAGTGGGTTCATTTTACGTGATTACGCGGGTCAATGCATGATTCGTATCAACGACTCTTTTTACGCTTATTCAGTTCAATTAATGCTTCGCGCAGGCGGTTGCCACTGGCGGGTTTGCCGATGACATAATCAATGCCTGCGGCGGTGGCCGAAGCTTTGACGCTGCTGGTACTTAATCCGGTAAGCATCAGGCTAGCGGGCTTGGTGGGGATCTCATCGTCGTTGTGCAGTTTTTCTGACAATTGCAGCCCTGACATGACGGGCATATCGTGATCAATGATGATCATGTCGTAAGGGGTTTCAGCGCGGTGTTGCGTGCGCAACATGGCGAGTGCTTCTTTGCCGCTGTAGGTGCTGTCGGCAATCATGCCCCAGCGTTTCAGTTGTTTTTCGATTACTGTGCGCAGCGAGGCGTTGTCGTCAATAACGAGCACACGTAAGCCCATGAGTGAGCTATCTGGCCCTGTTAGGCTGGTTTTAGGGGCGGTATCAAAGGTCATCGGTAAGAATAGGGTGAGAGAGCCACCGTGATTGGTCATGCCTTCGATGTCTAAGGTGCCCCGCATTTGGCGTATCAATCCGCGGACGACGATCAAGTTCCAGATTCTAGGGTCATCTTCATCGATGTTGGTGGTGCTGGGCTGTAATACACGAAATAGGGAGGTCAGTTCGCCTTGCTTGGTGATGGTGCCACTGAGTTGAATTTGCAGGCGCAGCCCTTGAGTTTGCCCGCCTTGATAGTAAGACGCCGAAATCGCTAGGCCGCCGTGTTCTGTGTAGGCGAGTGTGCGTGAGATAAGGTTGTAAATAACGACATGTAAACGGTTACGGTCGCATAGCAGACGCTCGGGGAAGTCGTCTTCAATATCTAAGATCAGTTCAACTTGTTTTCTGATGGCTTCTTGTTGGAAGTGACTCAGCGTACTGTTCAGCATTTTACTGACGGTGACTGGTTTAATATCGAGTTGAATGTCTTTTTGTTTTAGTTTGCCCAGCTCGGCGACTTCGTTGGCCAAGATCATCATATCAATGCCAGCCATGTTGATGGTTTCTAAATAATCGCGTTGGCTGGCAGATAGTGGCGTGTCATTCAGTAATTCAAACATGCCCATGACACCGTTGATCGGTGTGCGTAGTTCGTGGCTAATTTGGCCCATTACTTCGGGGGCAATTAATGGGTTTGTTCGTGAACTATGTGCGCCTTGTTGTTTCATACTAGCGTAGTTGGCGAGCAACAAACTGGTGGTCACGCTTAATGGTAGGAAGACGATAATTAACTCAATTGCCATATCAAAGACGATGAAATTCATACTATTGAGTAAGGATAAAAAGACCCCAATGCAAACAATCAGAGCACCCAACCAAAGGTAATTTTGTGCATCTTTCATGCGGCTTGATAAAGTCTTGAGTAGAACCAAAAACACCAATTCATTAAACACGATACTGGCCGCGACGAGTACTTCTGAAATATATGACCTTAACCCAAAGTCACTAAGAATAATTATTATTTGGATCAGCATTAATCCAGATAGCAGGTGGTTAATCCGTGGGCGACGCCAGCCTAATAAGCGAACAGCGTATAGTTGAGCGATGGCTGATAAACATATTGTAAATGTTTCTAAAAACCCTTTCGGGAAGGTGTTTTTAAAGGTGGTATCACCAGCTATGCCAATAGCGATGGGGATGTATATCATGACGCTTAGGGTGTAGATGATCCCAGCGGGTGCTAGCCGGTGAGTCCTTTGAGTCAGCCCATATGTAAAATATAAAAAAGCCGCAAAAATCCAACCTAAAGAGATGCCTGTTAGTAGATGCGCAAGTTGCTGATGCTGATTAAACTTATCCATACTTTTAAGCTCGACGCGGGTGTTTACCGTTGCGTCTGTATGAATACGAATTAAGTAACTGTTGGTTTTTTTAGCGTTTATTAAAACATTAAAGGCATGTGCTTGCGATGCGGCCCCTTGTAGCCGGGTATTCGACATATCCAAAATATTACTGGTGTTACTGATATCAAATATAGCGACGCTGTCTAAATGCGGGTTGGAGAGCGTTAATACCGCTTCATGATTGCTACCAAGTGAGTTGTTAATGCTAACGCGCAGCCAGAACGCAGAATCACTGTGTCCGCGTTTAATGGTTTGTGTATGCGTTGGGGTGAATAATAATTGGTAATCGGACGTCAGTAGCTCTTCTACCGATAAAGTCCCAGTCTCGTCTTCGTAGATAGATGTGTAAGGGGTAATGGTTTGGTCGAAGGAACCACTGGGTAAAATGATTGGGCCGAGTGCCAGCGCTTTTAGCGGTAGGCACATCAGCACAAAAGCTGTAATGAACAGCTTAATAATCGACAACAGAATCAGACGGGGTGCGGTAAGTAACTCTGTCATACTCTGTTGTGATCCCTCACGGTTTAGGTGGTTAGCTTTTTTCTCGTGCTACTGCACGATAACCGATATCTGAGCGGCAGAACATCCCATCCCATGACACGAGTTTCACGAGTTCGTAGGCTTCTTGCTGAGCGTCACTGACGGTATTGCCTAGTGCGGTTGCACACAGTACACGGCCGCCAGCGGTAACGACATCATTATTGTCGTTAAACTTGGTGCCCGCATGGAAGACTTTACGATCAGCGTTGTTCTCTTGTGGCAACGAGATCACATCGCCTTTCGGGTAGTCAGCCGGGTAACCTGCCGCTGCTAGTACTACACCCAGTGAAGGACGTGGGTCCCACTGAGTGGTTTCTTGGTCGAGCTTGCCTTCGAGAGCGGCTAAACAATGCGCGACAATATCTGACTGCATACGCATCATAATTGGCTGCGTTTCAGGGTCACCAAAACGGCAGTTATATTCGATGACTTTTGATGCGCCAGACTCGTCGATCATTAAGCCTGCGTATAGGAAGCCTGTGTAGTCGTTGCCTTCTGCCGCCATGCCTTCAACAGTAGGGATGATCACGTCTTTCATGATGCGATCATGAACTTCTGGAGTGACCACAGGCGCAGGGGAGTAAGCACCCATGCCGCCGGTGTTTGGCCCAGTGTCTTTATCGCCAACACGTTTGTGATCTTGGCTGGTCGCCATTGGCAAAATATTTTTGCCATCGACCATAACGATGAATGACGCTTCTTCGCCAGTTAGGAATTCTTCGATCACAACACGACAACCGGCATCGCCAAAGGCGTTGCCAGAGAGCATGTCTTTCACGGCTTCTTCGGCTTGCTCTAGTGTTTCCGCAACGATCACGCCTTTACCTGCGGCAAGACCATCGGCCTTAACAACAATCGGCGCGCCCATTTTACGTAGATACGCTAGAGCGGGTTCTAATTCGGTGAAATTCTCGTAATCAGCCGTTGGGATATTTTGGCGAGCTAAGAAATCCTTGGTGAAGGCTTTTGACCCCTCAAGCTGAGCCGCGCCTTTTTTAGGGCCAAAAATCTTTAAACCAGCCGCTTCGAATTGATCAACGACACCATCAACTAATGGTGCTTCAGGGCCAACGATGGTTAAGCCGATGTTGTTGTCTTGGGCGAAAGCCTGAAGGCCGTCGAAATCCATAACATCTAGATTTACATTTTCGATATTGTCTTCAAGTGCGCTGCCAGCGTTGCCGGGAGCAACGAATACTTTTTCTACCAACGGCGATTGTAGAGCTTTCCAGGCCAGGGCGTGTTCGCGACCGCCGGCCCCTATGATTAATACTTTCATTGCCAAATCTCTTGTTATGGCCCGGTCTTAAATCCGCCATAGCGGCGTTAAAAATTTTATCAAAATACTCACTTAGCGCACTAAGCTCCGCTTTTTCCAAAATTTTTGCCTTGCTCTGACGAATTTAATCTACGGGCTTCGGCCAAAAGGTTTTAACTAAAAAACCAATTTTAAATTCTTTAACTTTACACCGCTTAAACTTATGCGTCCCTACGGTGTAGAAGCGTTATGAGCGAAGCTGTGGCAAGGCATTTTTTATTGAGGCCGCGGAGTGTAGTTGTCCTACATGAGCATGCCGAGATAAAAAATAACGCCGCCACAGCGAGCGCAATAACTTCCTTAATTAATGTCTAAAGTGGCGCATACCTGTGAAGACCATGGCTATCCCGGCCTCATCGGCGGCGGCAATCACTTCTTCGTCACGAATCGATCCACCCGGCTGAATAATAGCTTTAATGCCATTGGCCGCGGCGTTATCAATGCCATCACGGAACGGGAAGAAGGCATCGGATGCCATCACTGCGCCTTCAACCACTAAGCCTGCGTGTTCTGCTTTAATGGCGGCAATACGTGCTGAGTTTACGCGGCTCATTTGTCCTGCGCCAACACCCACAGTTTGACGATTTTTTGCGTACACAATGGCGTTAGATTTAACGTATTTTGCGACTTTCCAAGCAAAAATTAAATCGTGCAGTTCCGCTTCAGTTGGCTGACGCTTAGTAGCCACTTTTAATTCGTCACTGCTGATCATGCCGTTGTCACGGTCTTGAACCAAAAGGCCGCCATTAACGCGCTTGTAGTCAAAGCCAGCTGCACGTTCTTCTGGGAATGCACCGCACTCTAGTAAACGAACGTTTTTCTTGGCTTCAACAATCTTTACCGCTTCAGCGCTGATGGAAGGCGCAATAATGACTTCAACAAACTGACGATCAACGATGGCTTGAGCGGTGTCAGCATCTAACTCGCGGTTGAACGCGATAATGCCGCCGAAAGCTGATTCGCTGTCGGTCGCGTACGCTAAATCGTAGGCTTTGCGAATGCCACCTTCGTTATCAGGTACAACTGATACACCACATGGATTAGCGTGTTTGACGATCACACAGGCTGGTTTAGTGAATGATTTAACACACTCAAGTGCGGCGTCGGTATCAGCAACGTTGTTGTAAGACAGTTCTTTGCCCTGCAACTGTTTAGCGGTCGCAATAGACGCTTCCTGCGGGTTTGCTTCCACGTAAAACGCCGCTTTTTGATGCGGGTTTTCGCCGTAACGCATGTCTTGCGCTTTGATAAACTGGCTATTGAACGTACGCGGGAAAGTATCGCGCTGATCGACACTTAATATTTCAGCTGTTTGATCAATAGTGCCTAAGTAATTCGCGATCATTCCGTCGTAAGCGGCGGTGTGTTCAAACGCTTTAAGCGCAAGATCAAAACGTAACTTGTGCGTAAGACCTTGATGCGCATTCACTTCTTGCAGTACTTGATCATAGTCCGATGCGTTAACCACAATACCAACGTGAGCGTGGTTTTTTGCTGCTGAACGAACCATGGTTGGGCCGCCAATGTCGATGTTTTCAATCGCCATTGGCAGGTCACAATCGTCACGGGCAACGGTGGCTGCAAACGGATATAAGTTCACAACAACCAAGTCGATTGGGTTGATGTGATGCTCATGCATGATGTCATCGTCCTGTCCGCGACGCCCCAATATGCCGCCATGAATTTTAGGGTGCAGTGTTTTTACACGGCCGTCCATCATTTCAGGGAAGCCCGTGTAATCTGACACTTCAATCGCAGGGATTTTGTTTTCTACAAGTAGCTTATAGGTGCCACCGGTGGAAAGAATTTCAACGCCAGCTTGTGATAGGGCGTAGGCAAAATCAACGATACCAGTTTTGTCAGACACACTGATGAGTGCGCGGCGGATAGGAGTAGTTTCAGTCATAGTCTTCTATACGTTTTTAAATTAAAAACGGCTGAATCGAGTCAGCCGTAAAGAAAAATGAGAAGTGCTTATAGCATTCCGTACTGTTTTAACTTTTTACGTAATGTTCCGCGGTTCAGGCCAAGCACGATGGAGGCTTTGGTCTGGTTGTCACGGGTGTAGCGCATCACGGTTTCAAGCAGCGGTGCTTCTACTTCGGCCAGTACCATGTCGTATAGGTCAGTTACTTGCTGGCCATCCATGCAGTCGAAGTAGTTTTTCAGAGAGATATCAACACTTTCGCGCAGGGTGTGTGTCGTGTCGGCATTTGTGCTGGTATTGAAATGATTACTATTGTTAGTCACTGGTTCGGTCACTGTTTCAGTCTGTCGTAAAATGGCTTCGGTGCTCATGCGGCTACTTCCTTTTTTGTTGCTTCATCCCTGAAATGTTTTGCAACAGCGGCCTGCTGAGCTTCGGGATTTTCCAATTGGTTAAACTGTTTGCGGAAGTCATTGCCTGGTTGGTTTTTTAGATACCAGCTGACGTGCTTCCTGGCGATGCGTACCCCAAGGTACTCGCCGTAAAACTCATAGAGTGACTGCAGGTGGCGAACCAGTATCGATTCAACCTCTTCTAATGGCGGTGGGGCCAGCAGTTCTCCGGTATTCATGTAGTGGACAATTTCACGAAATATCCACGGTCGTCCTTGGGCAGCGCGGCCGATTAAAATGCCGTCTGCGCCGGTGTATTTCATGACCTCAATGGCCTTTTCTGGCCCGGTGATATCACCATTGGCGAACACTGGAATGGATACGCTGCTTTTGACATTACGTATCGTGTCGTACTCGACCGTGTTGCCATATCCGCATGCTCTGGTGCGCCCGTGGACGGCCAGTGAGACGATACCGAGGTCTTCGGCCATCTGTGCAATGCGCGGAGCATTGCGTGTGTCCGGTGACCAGCCAGTCCGAATTTTGAGACTGACGGGTACTGCAACACTTTCAACCACGGCTTGTAATATTTCTTTAACCAAACCTTCATCGCGCATTAATGCGGAGCCTGCAGCCTTATTACAGACCTTTTTGGCAGGGCAACCCATGTTGATGTCGATGATCTGCGCACCGTTGTTTACATTAAACACTGCGCTTTCGGCCATTGCTTGAGGATCGCCACCCACAATTTGCACCGCTATTGGTTCGGGTTCGCCTGTGTGGTCGAGTCTCAATTTTGATTTACGTGTGTTACGCAGATCTATATTGCCAGCGACCATTTCGCCCACCACAAGACCGGCACCCAGCTCTCGGCATAATTGCCGGAAAGGGCGGTCGGTGACTCCCGCCATTGGAGCCAGAACCACAGGGTTCGGTAGCGTAAAGGGTCCAATTGACGGCATGGAGGGTCACGAGCCTTCTGGTTAAAAAGTGTGCGACAAAAGAGGCGGTATGATACTCATAACGTCTGTCTAATTAAAGGGGAATATGTGCAGAATTTGCGCAACTTTTTCGCTTCATGATTACGCAAAACTTTCAAGAATTTACTGGTTTTGACGAATAAATATCTGCCGTGAGACGGCTTCAGGCCCCGGATTAACTACTTCAAGTGCGATGTGAACGGGGATGTCGCTTGGCATACTGTCGCCAGGAAGCACATCGCCTGCGAGATAATCGCTGGGGGCAAAAGTTCGCTGGGCGACAATTTGGCCATTTAGGTCTCGGAACTCTAATTCAATATCCGGGTAGGGCTGAGGATAGTCTGCGGTATTGGTGAGCAGTGTATCGACCACGATCCCTGTGGGGTCTGTGCGGTGTTGGTTGAATACGGTGTTGCTGGCTCGTATTAATTGCACGTTTTGTATGCCGGGTAATGCACAGCCGGCTACTGCACAAATTTGCTCATACATCGGTCGCCATGTTTCTGAACGGGCTGCGCTGTCGAAACGGAAATAGGCAACTTGGGCCATGGCAGCCACAATGAATAATAGTGCAATTAATGACCAGATCCAGCCTGTTGATTGAGGCTTGTCTTCCTCTAGGGAGATTGGCTCAATCGTCATGCTGGGAATACCAATCTCGACTTCGCGAGATAGGCCAATATTTTCAGCAATGGCTTTGCCTTCGGGGCTTGCGTCAAAGGCGTTAGCGTACTCATCGATGGCGCTCTCGCCTGGTAGACGCTCGTTGTAGTTTACTTCTACGTCAGCGAAGGGCGACTCTGATGGTATGTCATTGATGTCATCATCAATGTAATCGTCAACGTAGTCATCCATATACTCATCGACGTAGTTGTTTTGGGCATAGTTGTTTTGGGCGTCGTTGAGGGAGGCATGATTGGTCTTTTGGGTCGAGCTATCAGTATCAGTGTTGTTATCGGCCGTGTCAGCATTGACATTAAGATCAGCGCCTAACTCTAGGTCTTCGTTGCTGATGCTTGAGGTTCGATTTTGCTCGTGAATATCAGAGAATGAAATGGAACCTGAGTTTTCAAATTCTTCAATAGAGTTAAGGTCTGGGCCTTCAATATCATCGTGGTAGCGAGTTTGCTTAGGTCGGTCACTGGCGCCAAGCAGCTCTAATGCCCATTTGTCTTCGTAGGCTGTGTCGTCATGGGCTTCGTTCTCGATATTCGACATGATGTCGTTGTAATCATCTGAGACGATGTTGGATAAATTGGCCGTGAGTGGATCTAGCTCTGGGTCTTTCGGCGCTTCTTCACCGAGCAGCTCTGCCAGTTTGTCGACATCTTCCATATCATCGTGGAAGCGCAGGTCGTCTTCTTCGATATTGCTGGGGTTACTCTGGTCGTGTGTCGCTATGTCGTTTGTCGTTGAGCTTGCTTGAGCCGTGTTATCGGTTTCGGCCTTGGCGAGAAGGTCATCAAGGCTGTCATTGTCGTCAGCTTCAAGGTCGGCCATGGCGTCATTCAACAAGCCTGCAAAGTCATCGTCCGGGGTGTTGGCGGCTGCATCGACATCATGTTCCGTGATGTTTGCTTGGGGCGAGTCTGACTCTGTCAGGACGAAGCTGAAATCGTCTTCTTGCTCATCCTTGTTTAGTGTTAAAGCGTCTAAAAGTTCTAAAGAGTCTGAATCGGGGGTGGCTGTGCTTTTTGCAACTTCGGATAAGGGCACATCTGCGGAATCAGTGACCGAACTTGATACTGAGAATGAATCTACCTGTGGCTCTGCAGTAGAAATAGGGTCAACATTATCTAGATCTTGAATACTGTCGTCAGTGAGTTCTGCGTCAGGCAAAGCAATATTGTCGAGTGTGATGTCTACTTCTACGTCTAGATCGTCACTTTGGTTGGGCGCATCATGATTCGATGCATGATGGATGTGCGGTTCTGTCTGTTCTTCTGCTTGGCTAAAATTAGGCGAAAGGTAATCAAGAGGCTCGGCGTCTTGTTGGACTTCGTTTGCGTTTTCTAGGTTGTATTCTGAAGCGTGGTTTTCTGAAGCGTCATTGAAATCTGGCTCTGTTTCGATGTCCGCGTTTATGTGAATCGATTCATCAGCTGGTTCAGTGAGCTCTATCACTGGCTCATCGGGGAGTCTGTCTTCCGCAGGAATAACGCCATCGTCTGAAAAGAGTAGGTCGCCTTCTAAATCAAGATCGGGTTCGTCATCGTCATCAGCGGATAAATCAACTAAATGATTGGCCAGTGCGGCTTTATGCTGCGCTTTTTTTTCAGTTGAAAACTGATCAAACTCTGGCGATTCATTGAGCTTTGAGGTTGTTGGTTCGGTGCTTTCTAATGATTCAGAAGTAGGTGGCTCGAATGTTGAGCGCTCCGATGTAGGTTGCTCAGATTCAACACCGTCGGATTCAGTTGGCTCTGGCTCTGGTTCTGGTTCTGGTTCTGGTTCTGGTTCTGGTTCTGGTTCTGGTTCTGGTTCTGGTT